>JAEEGF010042076.1_pt1 | contig 35123 bp, 38 predicted proteins | sample 9134171 | NCBI WGS metagenome assembly JAEEGF01 (sample SAMN16246542, study PRJNA631951) | gut metagenome | biome: gut microbiome; feature: rumen; material: AP-attached | host: Bos | place: Iran: Karaj | collected 2018-10
ACGGGTGTCTGGTATCAGAATAAACCTTGTGCGCAATACGAAACGGAAATTGCAAATGATGATAATCTCGTGCTTTTCCTATCTAAGAAATTAAAACGGCAAGACGAAAACTAATCTTACAAATTCCAATTTGTAGTACTTCGTACGTTTCAGTATCAATTATTAGTTCGGCGCTTCATACGTTGTTCCCGGTTCTTTTCTTCGGAATCGAACAGCGTCACTGCCAGATCAGTCAGTTCTTTGCCCCATAGTTCACCCGTTTTTTGTACCTCTGCCCATGGACAGAGGGCGGCATAGTCTTCATCGAGTTCGATATCATATGAACCATTGCGGTCGCTGACGCTTTTATACAAGTGTCTGCCCGTGCCGATCAACTCATGGGCGCCTCGGCGGTCCAGACGTTCAGTTTTAAGACGGCTGTAGGTGTCCTTGCCGATCTCATATAGATCGTAGTATCCGGCTACATAAGATTCTGCGGTGTAGAGTTCTCTTTTTTTGTCGTGACAGGCTTTCCAGCCGTCACCCTCTACAAATTCCAGCTGTTCTTCTGTGTCTTGTGTCATCTTAGGTTTTCTTGGCATAATGGATCCCCGTTCTAGAGATCTTCTATCTCCTTGAGGATACGGGGAATGATCTCATCTTCGGGGACATTACCGATGGTCTCTCCCTTCTTGAAGATGAGTCCGCAATTCTTTCCGCAGGCGACGCCGACATCGGCATCTCTTGCTTCGCCCGGACCGTTCACGGCACATCCCATGACGGCGACTTTGATTGGCTTTTTGATGTCTTTCAGAGCTTCTTCCATGTCGTGAGCCAGCTTGAAGACATCAGCCTGTGTCCTTCCGCAGGTGGGACAGCTGATGAGCTTGGGACCGTTGTCCCGTAGTCCCAGAGATCTAAGTATCTCGAGTCCTGCTCTGACTTCTTCCACTGGGTCGGCAGTTAAGGACACTCTGATGGTGTCTCCGATACCTTCATCCAGAAGTATCCCCAGTCCCACCGAGCTCCTGATGACACCGCAGTAGGAAGTCCCTGCTTCGGTGATCCCCAGATGCAGAGGATAGGGGATGAGTTTGGCTATCTTCTCGTATGCCCTGACAGTAGTCGGGACATCGGATGCTTTCAATGATACTTTTATGAGCCCGAAATCCAGGTCTTCCAGGATTCGTACATGGCGCATGGCGGCTTCCACCATGCGGTCGGGAAGCGGCATGCTCTCATCCAGATCCTTGGGGAGAGAGCCGGCATTGACGCCGATCCTGATGGGGATGTTTCTTTCTTTAGCGGCTTTTACGACGGCTTCGGTGCGTTCGCGTCCGCCGATATTGCCGGGATTCAGTCTGAGGGCATCTACTCCGCCTTTGATGGCGGTGAGGGCCAGTCGGTAATCGAAGTGGATATCGGCAACGAGCGGGATACGGATCTGTTTTCTGATATCGGCAAGAGCTTCAGCGGCCTGTTCATCGGGTACCGCAAGACGGATGATCTCGCATCCGGCTTCTTCCAGTTCCCTGATGCTTCGGACAGTCGCTTTGATGTCGCGGGTATCGGTCTTGGTCATGGACTGTACGGTGATTGGTGCATCACCGCCGACAAGAACGTCACCGATATGTAGCTGAATGCTCTTCCTGCGTGTCATGGGATTATCCTGACTCCTGATATCAGTCTTCCGATATCAGATGATATTGCAAAGATCATCAGTGCCGCAAGGCATAAGAATCCGATCATATTGATCACTCTGGTCGCAGTATCGGGAAGCGGCTTGCCCCTGACCCATTCGATGATGGAGATGATGACCTGTCCTCCGTCGAGACCCGGGATGGGAAGCAGATTGAGTACTGCCAGGTTGATGCAGAGGAGTGCCATGAAGAGCAATAGAGTGCTGAATCCCATGTCGAGGTAGGCCCCTGTGACCTGAACGATGCTGATGGGACCTGCGACGTCGAAAGGTTCTTCACCTGAAAAGACCTTCGCAAACGCGCCGATGAAGAGTGTGTAGAAAGAATTGGTGGTCGTGATGGACTGCGGAATGGCTTCCAGCAGAGGGACCGAGCCTTTTACTATCTCATAATCGATGAACTGGACCATGATGCCGAGGGCTCCCTGTCCTTCGGGAGGATTGCTCCTGGGGATGACTGTCAGGTCAACGATGGTACCGTCATTCTTTTTGACGGTGATGGTGTTCTCCTGATCGAGTCTTCCTGCAATGGCGTCTTCCAGTCTGGAATCATATGATATCTCGATGCCGTTGGCAGACAGGATGATGTCGCCCGGGACGAGTCCGGCAGCTGCTGCCGGGGTGCCGTCGACGACTGCAGATACCTGCATCTTGCCGCCGCTGATACCGATATCATGGGGTACGATCAGCGCGATGAATACGATGACGTAAGCCAGTATGGCTGTTGCGACTGAACCTGCCAGTGCTATGAGAAGCCTTTTCCAAGGTTTCTGGTTGTTGAGAGCGCGGGCATCAGTGCCCGTTTCATCTATATTGAAGCGGTTGAAACCGCCCAAAGGTATCCAGTTCAGTGAATAGGTGGTCTCGCCTTTGGTGGTCGAGATGATCTTGGGAGGATATCCGATGCCGAATTCGTCGACTCTTACGTTCAGAGCTTTGGCAACGGAAAAATGCCCCAGTTCATGGAAGAATACGATGATGCCAAGGATGATCACGCAGGTGAGGATGTTAGCGATCATGTCCTGTTACCGTCCCTGACAGAGAGACCTGACGTATTCGTGGGTCTCGGTAGTGATCTTTCGGATATCCTGTGCATCGAAGGTATCCAGCGCTTTATGATGAGAAAGAGCGTCTTCGATGACGGCGGGGATGTCGGTGTATTTGATCTTTCGGTCGAGGAAAGCCTCGACGGCGATATCATCGGCAGCGCACAGTACGGTGGGGTAGGTCTTTCCCAGCGTGATCGCTCTTACCGCCAGCCCCAGACAGGGGAATCGGTCATTATCCGGTCTCTCGAATGTCATGGTTGTCAGTGTGTCGAGATCGATAGCAGGAATAACGGGATTCGGCAGCCTCTCAGGATATGAGAGAGCGAACTGGATGGGGATACGCATATCGGGTACTCCCAGCTGGGCCTTGATGGCGCCGTCCACGAACTCCACCATTGAATGGATGATGCTCTGGGGATGGACCAGTACTTCGATCTGATCGATAGCAGTTCCGAAGAGACGGTATGCTTCGATGATCTCAAAACCCTTGTTCATAAGGGTAGATGAATCGATGGTGACTTTCTTTCCCATATTCCATGAAGGGTGTTTCAAGGCCTGTTCGGGGGTGATGGAAGGCATTTCGGATTTGGGAGTCTTTCTGAAGGGACCGCCTGATGCGGTGAGTATGATCTTGCGGGGCTTTCCCTCTCCAAGGAGACACTGCCAGATGGCAGAATGTTCGCTGTCGATGGGATGAAGTCTTGCACCGCTCTTCTTACAGTTCTTATTGATGATCTCGCCGGCTGAGACCAGCGTTTCCTTATTGGCGATGGCAATCGTTTTTCCGCAGGTCGATGCACCGATGGTGGCTTCCAGAGCAGAAAGACCGACGGTCGCGATGACGACGATATCGGCTTCATCCATGGTGGCAAGATCGGTAAGGATGGATGCATCCTGATTAGATGCGACGAAGACATGTTTCGGGGAGAAAGCGCGGATCTGTTCCTGAAGCAGCGGAGTATCATGACCTGCTGCCAGTGCTGTTACTTCATACAGGTCGCGGTGCTGATCGATGACATCCAGTGTCTGGGTGCCGATGCTTCCGGTGGAACCTAGTATCGCTACGCGTTTCTTCATATCTTTAATGATAGCTAATGAACAGGAAAATCTAAAATGATCTGACGGGCATGGCTACAGGGCGAGTACCATGGACCAGATGAATGTGACGAGACCGCTCATTATCAGGCTGTCGATCCTGTCCAGCATACCGCCGTGACCGGGAAGGAGATTCGAAGAATCCTTGAGATTGGCTGAACGTTTGAAATAGGATTCGATGAGATCGCCGAATACGGCCACCGGGAAGAGTGTCACACAGTAGAGGATCACCTGCCAGACGGCAAAACCGATATGGAGGAAGTGGTTGAGCAGGAGTGCTGATGCAACGAGTCCGGCGAAACCTCCGAAGAGTCCTTCGACACTCTTTTTGGGACTCAGATTAGGAGCAAAGTGGTGTCTTCCCAAAGAAACGCCGACAAAATACGAGAAGATATCGATAGCAAATACGTTGACGAAGGCGAAGATGAGCAGGAACTTTCCGTCTTCAGCTGCGCCGATATTGACATAGAAGCTGGGCAGAAGGCCGAGATAGATGATGCCGAACATGGTCCACGCTGCAGAGTCGGCGCCTTCTCTGTAATCTCTGTGTCTGAGCATGTTGCAGAGTACCACGGCTGCAATCACTCCGACCAGCACGAACGATACCGCTACCGGGCTGATGTACAGCACCGATGAACTGATGGCCAGTCTGGAAATGTAGAGCGCAAAAATGAGGAATACGATCGCGACATGACCGATCCTGCGGAAAGGTTTGTGTCCGATGCTGACGGCGATGTCATAGAACTCTTTGAGCGCCAGTTCACATGCCGCTGTCAGCAGTACCGCAAACAGCGGCAGCGGTGCATTGTTGAACCATATGCATACAGCCAGGATCGGGACCAAAATGAGAGCAGTGAGAATTCTTTTTAACATCCTTCAACCCTTCCGAATTTTCTTTTTCGTTCGGCATAAGACTCCAATGCTTTGGATATCTCTTCATCGCCGAAATCCGGCCAGAGGGTCGGAGAATAGTAGTATTCCGCATAGGCGCATTCCCAAATGAGGAAGTTGGAAAGGCGCTGTTCGCCGGCGCTGCGGATCACGAGATCCACAGGCGGCATGTTGGGCACATAAAGGTGACTGTCCATCATCTCTTCAGTGACATTTGAGAGATCACAGCCTTCCTCAGCCATGGAGCGCACCGCATCGATGATCTCCTGTCTGCCGCCGTAATCGATGGCAAGACAGAGAGTCATGCCGGTATTCTTGCTCGTCCTGAGGACTGCGTCATCCAGGGCTTTCTTGACCTTTTCGCTGAAGTGGCAGGTCCTGCCGGTGTGGATGAGACGGACATTGTTGGAATCGATCTTGTCGATATACTTCCCCAGACTCTTGATGAACAGTTCAAAGAGTCCGGATACTTCATCGGAAGGACGGTTCCAGTTTTCTGTCGAGAATGTATAGAGTGTTGCAAACTCGATATTATGGTTGACCAGGGATTCCAGTACGCGGTCGGTGGCTTCGACACCGGCTTTGTGTCCGAACAGACGCGGGAGCTTTTTGGACGTAGCCCAGCGGCCGTTGCCGTCCATGATGATCGCTATATGTTTAGGGAGTTGCTTCTCATCCATGGCGGTCGGCGGTCTCTATACCTGTCGTAACTCGGTTTCCTTGGCAGCGGTCAGCTGGTCGATGTTGGCGACATAAGCGTCGATCATCTTCTGGAGCTTGGCTTCACCGCGTTTCATGTCATCCTGGGAGATCTCTTTGTCCTTCTCCAGTTTCTTGATGCCGTCGAGCGCGTCGCGTCGGTGATTCCTGAGGATGACTTTCTGTTCTTCGGCCATCTTCTTGATCTGTTTGACGAGATCGTTTCGGCGTTCCTCGGATAGGGGAGGGATGGTGAGACGGATGATCGAACCGTCGTTGGACGGGGTGATGCCGAGAGAGCTCTGCATGATCGCTTTTTCGATCAGGTTGATGCTCTTATGATCCCACGGCTGGATGGTGATCATGTTGCTGGCTGCAACGGATACCACGGCCATGTGATTGATGGGAGTAGGTGTTCCGGCGTAATCGACTTTGATGTTATCAAGCATAGAAGGATTGGCGCGGCCGGTGCGGATCGTGGCGAAATCCTTCTTGAGAGCTTCGATCGTTGCCTGCATCTTACCCTCGGTCTTCTGAAGAATATCGTTCATTTCATTACCTCCTATTGATCGATTATTCCAATGTCACTTTCGTTCCGACATGCTCGCCTGTGAGGAGCTTTGCGAGATCATCGTTGGCAAGGATATCGAAGACGTTGATCGAGACATTGTTTTCCATGCATAAAGTCAAAGCAGTTGCATCCATGACAGAAAGCTTTCTTGAGAGGGCTTCTGCGAATGTGATGTGGTCGAACTTCTTGGCATTTTTGTTCTTCCTGGGATCTGAATCATAGATGCCGTCTACTTTGTTCTTGCTCATGATGAGCAGATCGACCCCCAGTTCGATCGCACGCAATGCTGCGGCGGTGTCTGTGGTCATATAAGGGTTGCCGGTACCGCCGGCAAGGATGACGACACGTCCCTTTTCCATATGTCGGAGGGCTTTTCTGCGGATATACGGTTCGGCTACCTGCTGGATGTTGATGGCAGTCTGGATACGTGTGTCAATGCCCTGTTTTTCCAGAGCGTCCTGTAAAGAGATGGCGTTGATGACAGTTGCTAGCATGCCGGCATAATCGGCAGCTGCTCTGTCGAAGCCCTGCTGTTCAGCAGGTGCACCGCGCCAAATGTTTCCCCCACCAACAACTATGGCTACTTCAATGCCCATGTCGTGAGCGACTTTAACGCGCGATGCTACCTGTTGCAGTGTCTTGGCATCGATACCATAGTCTGTATTACCTTTGAAAGCCTCTCCGCTCAGTTTGAGAAGGATCCGTTTGTAAACGGGATTAGGCATAGCAGACTCCTGGATTTAGTTATTTGCGTTTATTACGTTGGTCTTACCGACTTCATATCGGATGAAGCGGGAGACTTTGATGTTTTCCTTATACTTTGCAACACAATCGATGATGAGATCTTTGATTGTGAGGGAAGGATCCTTGAAGAACGGCTGGCTCAGGAGGTCGACGATCTCGTCGGATTCGAGAGTCTCTTTGCGTTCTGCAGGGACGGATTCGGGGTTGATATATTCGGGAGCCATTGCAGCGATCTGCATTGCGATGTTGCGGGCGAGTTCCTGGAAACCTTCGTTATGAGCAACGAAGTCGGTCTCGCAGTTGACTTCGACCATGGCGCCGATTCGTCCGTTGTGGACATATGAACCGATACAACCCTGGGCGGCTACTCGGTCTGCTTTCTGTGCTGCCTTGATGACACCCTTTTCTCGGATGATCTCGATAGCTCTCTTGATGTCGCCGTCGGCTTCTTCAAGAGCTTTCTTGCAGTCCATGGTTCCGGCCTGGGTGATACCACGTAATTCTTTAATCTGTTCGATAGAGATAGCCATCTAAGTTGTCTCCAATCTTCTTAATAATTAATGTCAGAAAACTATTCAGCGGCTGCTTCGGCAGCTTCTTCGGTTGCTTCTGCAGTTTCTTCGATCTCAACCTGTTCGACGGTGGGCTGTCCGCCAGTGACTTCCAGGATGGAAGTGGCGATCTTGCCGGCGATCAGTTTGATTGCGCGAAGAGCATCATCGTTGGAAGGAATAGGGGCATCGATCTCGTCAGGGTTGCAGTTAGTGTCGACCATGGCGATGATGGGGATACCGACTCGCTGAGCTTCTGCAACGGCGATTCGTTCCTTGGTAGGATCGATGATGAAGAGGGCAGCGGGAAGTGCGGTCATTTCTTTGATGCCGCCGAGCTGGACGTTGAGTTCATCGATCTCTTCGTTGAGATCCTGGACTTCTTTCTTGGGAAGTCGGGCGAACTCGCCTTTTTCTCGCTGGTCTTCAAGCTGGACCAAGTGGTCGATTCGCTTCTGGATGGTCTGGAAGTTGGTAAGGGTACCGCCGATCCATCTCTGATTGACATAATACATGTTGCAGCGTTTTGCTTCTTCTTCGATGATGGTCTGAGCCTGTTTTTTGGTACCTACGAAAAGGATCTTGCCGCCTTCACCGGCGATCTCTTTAACATAGTCACATGCTTCGTTGAGCATGGCAGCGGTCTTTTCAAGGTCAATGATATGGATGCCGTTCCTCTTGGTGAAGATATACTTCTTCATGTGAGGATTCCAGCGGCTGGTCTGATGACCGAAATGAGCACCCGCTTCAAGTAATTCTTTGATTGTAGTGGTATTGTCTGCCAAGAAATTTGCCCTCCAAGGTCTTGTTCTAAATTTATTTCAAAGCGGTATTTTAGCATATCTCCTGTTCATGAGCAAACTCTATTTTATTTATTTAAGACTTTTCTCTTTGTAAAACTGCTACCAAAATAGGTTGAGATCATATTGTTTTTGAGTTCAAAACAGTCTTGTTGATGCAGTTGATTTTCATTTTTCGGGTGTTATAATTGCAACATGCCAATTCAAGATTTTCAGACGGTTATCGTTCCTTTAGCTGGTGACGACCGGGATATCGAAACGGTGTCTTTGGCCTGCAGCCTCTACAGAACGAAAGCTGCCAAGAGAACGGTCATCGCTCTCCGTGTGGTTGAGATCGACCGCTCCCTTCCTATCAATGCAGACCTGAGTCATGAGGTTGACAAGGCCAACGCGATGATCGAAGACATCCGACAGAAGACCCAGGAGCTGTTCAAACTGAATGAGTGTGATTTCGTCGCCGATGTAAGACAGGCGCGTATCATAGGTTCAGCAATCATCGAAGATGCTGAAGAATTCAAAGCTGATCTGATCGTGATGTCCTTAAATGCAGACCATGATCTCGGCGAGTACAGCATGGGAACCATCGTTCCCTATGTCCTTGAGAATGCCAAGTGCAGGGTCATCGTCGATCAGGAACCGGCAATCAAGGAATAATCTTATGAAAATCATTATTTTTGGCTGCGGCCGCGTAGGCTCTAGATTAGCTGTCCTTTTGCATTCATTGGGACATGATGTATCTGTCATCGATTATAACCCCGACGCATTTCTGAAACTTCCCGAGACATATAAGGGCACCAACATCCTGGGAAACGGTATGGATGATGACGTTCTCCGACGTGCCGGCATCGAGAAAGCCGATGCCCTCATCGCTGTGACTCAGGGCGACAACAGGAATATCATGGTTTCAGAGATCGCCAAATACATTTACAACGTTCCTAAAGTCATCACCAGGGTCTATGATCCTGTCCGATGTGAGATGTTCGGCAAACTGGGACTCGATACCAGCAGTCCGACACTCACTTTCACCAATGCCATCTCGGAAGATCTCCTTCAGGGATGGGCGGTACCTGAACCTTCTGATCCGAAAGAAGAGGAACCCGAAAAGGCCGAGGATCCCAAAGAGGAGGTGGCTCAGTAATGTACGTCATCATCATGGGCGGCGGCCAGGTCGGTGTAAATCTGGCACAGAAACACCTTGCAGCTCGTGACGAGGTCCTCGTCATCGAGCAGAATAAGAACGAACTCGAGTGGATCACCCGTAAACTCAATAAAGACTATGTGCTCTTCGGCGACGGATGCGAAGTCTCCGTCCAGAACGAAGCCGGCATGATCCGTGCCGATATGTTCATTGCAGCGACCAAACAGGACGAGGACAACCTTATTGCCTGCCAGATCGCTAAGAACCACTTCAATGTTAAGACCACTGTTGCCAGGATCCATGATCCCAAACATGAAAGTATCTTCAATGCCATGGGCATCGATATCATCATCGATGATACCAATGTCGTCATCAGTGAACTCGAACACCGCATCGTGAAGACTCCTGTCGAATCACTTCTTGAGATCCCCAGCATCACTTCTCAGATCGTCAAAGTGATCATCCCGGATAACGGCAGGGTCGTTAATCAGCTGGTGAAGGACATAAAACTGCCCGATGAAACAGTGATAATGGGCATCTTCAGAAAAGATCTCCCGCTGATCAAGCCTGATGTACAGACATATTACATGGCGGGCGATATGCTCGTCGTTTGCGTCAAGGAAGAATCCCGCGAAGCGCTCTTGAAGATCCTGACCAAATAGCAGGTCTATTTCAGCTTATCTTTGCTGTCCACCATGATCGTGACGGGACCGTCGTTCTCGATATGCACGACCATCATCGTTTGGAAGACTCCGGTCTCGACCTTAACACCGAGACCTCTTACTTTTTTGATGAATTCCTCATAAAAACTGTCAGCGACCGCAGGCGGAGCCGCGTTTATGTATGACGGACGGCGTCCTTTGCGGGTATCGGCCAGGAGCGTGAACTGACTCACTACCAGCATCTCTCCTCCGACATCGAGCAATGACAGGTTCATCTTTCCGTCTCCGTCATCGAAAATCCTGAGATTCACGGTCTTGTCCACCAGGTAGTCCAGGTCTTTTTCGGAATCATCGTTCTCGACTCCCAGGAGGACGACGAGACCTTTGCCGATCACGCCGGTCATCTTTCCTTCCGATTCCACGGAACCTTTGTTGACTCTCTGAAGAAGTGCTTTCATGGGTCTGTCCTGTTGATTTATTTATTACAGATTACATCATTTTACGGACTTATGCTCCTGCTGTGTTTTTACCGGACGGGCACAGAGAATTATAATTAGTTCATTACGTAGGAAGGACAGAACTGTTTTATGGATGACATCGTACGCTTGTTCAAAAAGGGCGAGGCCTGCCGGGCAGATCTTGAAGAAGCTCTGGCAGATAAACTTGCAGATCCCGAAAACCTGCCGCTGACTGAGATAACCTGTCGCGACGTCATCAGGGTCATCAACCGATATCTGGATGACTCGATCTCATCAGCATTCCTTGAAGACTGGGCAGATACTGTCCTCAATACCGAGTACTTTGAGATCAATATCAACGATGAGGAGACCGTCGAGAGCGTACTCGCGATCCTCTGTAATGAAGATGATATAGAAAAACTGGGACGGGCGGAGTTTGAAGAGATCATCGAATGTCTTGAAAACAATGACCCGATTGAGTTCTAACCGATGAATAACGAGATCAACGACTATCAGAGCGCACTGGACTTCATCTTCGGTCTCGTCGACTATGAGAAGATGTCCCATAACCGGGCGACGCAGAACTATGATCCCCGCCGCATCAGACTTCTGATGCATGAACTGGGAGATCCCCATCTGCAGGTCCCCTGTGTCCATGTCGCCGGTACCAAGGGGAAGGGCAGTACTGCCACCATGATCGCCTCGATCCTTGAGGAAGCATATGGTAATGTCGGGCTTTTTACCTCCCCTCATCTGGTGACCCCGAGGGAAAGGATCGTCCTGGGACGGAAGATGATTTCTGAGGAAGATCTGATATCAACAGTACAAGATATAGCACCAGTTATCACTCGTCTTAACAACGAAGAAGAGTACGGCAGAGTGACTACTTTCGAGACTCTGACGGCACTGGCGTTCTTCTATTTCGCTAAAAAGGGTGCATCATATAACGTCATCGAAGTGGGACTCGGCGGAAGGCTCGATGCCACCAATGTCGTGCTCCCCAGGGTCTCCGTCATCTCGGTGATCGGCCTCGATCATACCGATGTCCTAGGCGATACTCTGGCAAAGATCGCCGCTGAAAAGTGCGGGATAATCAAAGATAACATCCCAGTCGTTTCGGCTGAACAAGCCCCGGAATCAGCTTTGGTCGTCCAAGAAACTGCACAAGTTAAACACTCATCTTTGGCCTCAGTCGGCAAGGATGTGACCTATGAGATCCTTGACCGGTCCTATGAAAAAGAAGACCTTCATTTCATGATCCATGGGATGAAAGATGACTATGATATCCATCTGCCGGTGCTGGGGGATTTCCAGGCCAAAAATGCATCTCTGGCGGTCCTGGCGGCAGAGTCTTTGGATGATGAGAAGATCACCAGACAGGTCATCGAGGACGGTCTAAAGAAGATGTCCATCATCGGTCGTTTCCAGTTCATCGACGGGCCGGTGAAGATCCTTATCGACGGGGCTCATAACAACATCTCGGCGGATGAACTGCAGCGGTCGCTGGTCATCTTCAAAGATATCGTGCCGCGTATCCTGATCATCGGTCTGTCAGACGACAAGGACTATCAGGGAGTTCTGCACAGACTGGTCCCGTTCTTTGATTACGTCATTACGACACGGGCCGATAATCCCAGGGCAAAGGATCCCGAGGAATTGGCGCTTGCGGTATATGAGATGGGCTACGACTGCGAGACGCAGGACAGTGTGAAAAAGGCCGTCGAAAGGGCCTCCGACTTGTGCGGTAGCTGTGGCTTTATATGCGTAACCGGGTCATTATTTGTGGCAGGGGAAGCAATAGGGTTTTTGAAACAACAATAGCATCATCGCTGCATCATCACGATGCAGAACAGGGGATAGATCGATTATCCGGTTTCTATTAAGCGTTTTCCGCTTTGTTGAAGTTGACCTTATCTTCGGGTTTCAGCATCTTTTCAAGAAGCTTTTCCATTGCCATGGTATGGCAGCAGAAGCCCCAGTTTCCGAAGAATGAGCAGGTGCAGCTCCAAGCATCATCCTTAAGGGATACTGTATGAGTGTCATTCTCGCCTTGGAAACTGACGGTCATGTTCTGGAATGAAACTCGTTCGGGTTCGTTTGCGTAGACTTTGGCTTTGTTGATCTTGCCGATGATACTTGATTGCATTTCAGCCCCCTTAAGATTATTTCTGTATAGATTTTACTACCTAAAAGGGCTGATAGTCTATGACTTATTTGCTGAACTGGCTGTTGTAAAGGTTGGCATAGAAGCCGTTTTTAGCCAGTAATTCCTCATGATTTCCCTGTTCGATTATGTCACCATTGTCGATGACGAGGATGAGATCGGCATTGCGGATGGTGGACAGTCTGTGGGCGATGATGAATGATGTCCTGCCTTTGAGGAGCTTATCGATAGCTTCCTGGATCAGGACCTCTGTTCGGGTATCCACGGAACTGGTAGCTTCGTCCAGGATGAGGACCTTGGGATCGGCTAAGATGGCGCGGGCGATGGTTATGAGCTGCTTCTGACCCTGAGACAGATTGCTGGAATCTTCATCGAGTTCCTGCTGATATCCTTTGGGAAGAGCGCTGATGAAGTGATCGGCCTGGGCGGTCTTGGCGGCTTCGATGACTTCTTCATCGGTGGCATCGAGACGTCCGTAACGGATGTTCTCCATGATGGTGCCGCTGAAGAGCCAGGTATCCTGTAAGACCATTCCGAAGTAGTTCCTCACTTCATGTCGGTCGAAACCTGCGATATCGTGTCCGTCGAGTAAGATCTCGCCGCCGTTCAGGTCATAGAACCGCATGAGCAGTTTGACCAGTGTGGTCTTGCCGGCACCGGTGGGCCCGACGATGGCGACCATCTGGCCGGGTTCGGCTTTGGCGGAGAAGTCTTTGATGATGGTCTTCTCGGGATTGTATCCGAACTTAACATGTCTGAATTCCACTTCGCCTTTGATGTCGATATCCGAAAGTGACAGCAGTTTTTCGGCAGCGGTCTCTTCGTCTGCATCAAGGATTCCGAAGACACGTTCGGATGCGGCGGCCATACGCTGCAGTGTGGATGAGATGTTGGATATCTCAGTGATGGGGTGGCTGAAGTTCCTGACGTACATCATGAAGGCCTGGATATCGCCGATGGTGATGGCCCCGGATGCGGCGCGGATTGCACCGACGATACAGACTGCGACATATCCCAGATTGCCGATGAAGTTGTTGGACGGGTAGAGGAGACCGGACAGGAACTCGGCCTTGAACGAATGTTCGCGGAGGATCTGGTTGTCTTTTTCAAATTCATCATGGACCTTGTCCTGGAGATTGAAAGATGTCACGACGGAATTAGCGCTGAGGTCTTCTTCAACATGTCCGTTGACCTTTCCCAGATAGTTCTGGTTGTTCTTGAAGTGTTTCTGGGAGAGCTTGACCAGGATCATGATATTGACGAATGAGAGCGGGGTGATGAGGATGACGACGAGAGCCATCTGCCAGTTCATGAGGAACATCATCACGGTTATACCGACGAGTGTGACCGTAGATGATACGATGCGGATGAGACTCTGGCTGAGGCTTGCTTCGATGGTGTCGATATCGTTGGTGATGATGGAAAGCACGTTGCCCTGACTTGCCTGTGAGAGGAAGCTCAGAGGAAGCTTGTTGATCTTCTTCATGACCTGGGTACGGATATTGAAGGCGAACTGTGTCGAGATATTGGACATGAGGATCGCCTGGATTCCGCCGAAGATGGCGCTGATGACATAGAGTCCCAGAAGTCCCAGGAGGACCTTTCCGATGTATCCGTAATCCATATTGGCGGGAAGACCTTTGATGATGTTCTTCACCCCTTCGGCCAGTTCGTCCGTGGCAAGCGCCATGATGCTGGGACCGGCGACAGAGAATACCACCGATACGATCGTCAGCAGGAAGACGAGGAATATCTGGAACTTGAACGGAGCCAGCCATTTAAGAAGACGTTTGGTCTCTTTCTTGACGCTGGCATTCGTCTTGAAAGTATGCATATTGTTGATAGTGTTCCTGGTGGGAGGACCACTCTTACCCATTCTGGTTATTGAAGGAGGCATCAGTCCCACTCTCCTTTCGAGAACTGAGACTCGGTGATCTCACGGTAGGTCGGGCAGTTCTCAAGCAGTTCTGAATGCTTTCCCATGCCGACGATCTTTCCTTCATCGAGGACGATGATCTTGTCGGCATTCATGATGGTGCTGATCCTCTGAGCAACGACGATCATGGTAAGGTCTTTATAATTCTCTGCGATGGCTTTGCGCAGTGCGGCATCGGTCTTGACGTCCAGTGCCGAATAACTGTCATCGAAGATACAGATGGGTGCGCCTTTGATGAGGGCTCGGGCGATGGCAAGTCGCTGTCTCTGACCGCCGCTGACGCTGGTTCCGCCCTGACTTACTTCGGTGTCGAGACCATGTTCGGACTCCATGACGAAGTCCTTGGCCTGAGCGATCTCAAGTATCCGGAGTATCTCTTCATCAGTGGCATCTGCTTTTCCGACTAACATATTGGATCTGAAGGTCCCCTGGAACAGTATGCTCTGCTGGGGGACGAATCCGATGTTTTCGCGGAGATCGTGCAGTGTGATATCGCGGATGTCGATGCCGTCGATCTCGACGGAGCCGGAATTGGTGTCGTAAAGACGCATGATGAGGTTGACCAGAGTGGTCTTGCCGGCACCGGTGGAACCGATGATGGCGGTAGTTTTGCCGGGTTCGGCGGTGAAACTGATATCAGACAGAGCGTCAAAATTTGAATCTGAATATCGGAAAGTCACGTTCTTGAATTCGATCTTACCGGTTGCTCTTCCAATCTGTACAGGACTCTCTGGATCTTTGATCGAAGGTTCTGTGGTGAGGACTTCTTCGATACGTCGGATCGAGATGAGTGCTCGCGGGACCATGACGAACATCGTTGCCACGATCATGAAGGACATCACGACGTGCATCGCATACTGCATATAGGCCAGAAGGTCTCCCACGCCCATCTCAGATGATGCGATGAGGTCTTTGCCCAGCCAGATGAGGAGCAGTGCCGCCACATTCATGAGGATGGTCATGGCGGGTCCCATGAAAGCCATGGTCCTCTGGGTGAAGCGGTTGGTATTCTTGAGATCGTTGCTGGTCTTATCAAAATTGTCTTCAGCAAACTTTTCATTGCCGAAAGCTCGGATGACCAGTGTACCTTTGAGGAATTCACGGCTCAGCTGGTTGACGCGGTCGACCAAAGACTGCAGTTTTTTGAATTTCGGCATGACGATGGCGCTGAGGATGCCCATGATGGCAAGAAGTGCCACCAGTGTCACGCCAGGGATCCAGCTCAGTTTGATGCTGGTCGTAGCCGCCATGATGAATGAGCCTATGGACATGACGAAGGCGAATATGAATAATCGAAGCACCATGATGATGAGAGAAAGGGTCTGTGAGATATCGTTGGTGCTTCTTGTTATGAGTGATGCAACAGGCATCTTGTCGAATTCTTTGTTTGAGAATTTGATGTATTTCCTGAAGAGAGCCGAACGCATATTGGTCGCAAAGCCGGTGGCGGTCTTCACGGCACAGTAGCCGACCGTGACGTTGAAGAGCAGTACAACGAAGAGATAGACGATCATTAATAACGATCGTTTGATCATATAATCCATCTGGATCTTGTGGAGATCCAACCCCAGGTCTTCTGCGAATCCTTTGGAGAAAGTCACGCAGATCTCAGCGCCGTTGCCGGTCAGTGTATATGTCTTTTGGGCTTCATCGATATATCTGCCGATGGAACCGTCAGCCACCATGGCATCGATCTCTGGCGTGTGTCCGTAAAACCAGTTAAGGGAGAAGGAATCGTCTTCATCCGATATGTCTCTGTAATATGCGAGAGCTGCCATACATGAAGTGATGTATATCTCATCCAGTTCTTTGGATGCTGCGTCTTCGGAAAGGATCCAGTGACCGCTGTATGCATCTTCATAGCTGTTTTTGAAGGTTTCGGCATCTTCGTCTGTCATGAACTTTCCGAGAGTATCGATACCTTCGCGGGTGATGTCTGAAGGTGCTTTTTCCTCGAAACCGCCGTACTGGATGCCGACGTTCACGAGGTCGCTCATGATGTTCGGCAGTTTCAGTTCGCCATAAGCCCTCACGACCTGACAGCAGAGACAGATCACGATGAAAACTAGGAACGGTTTGAGATACTTGATTACGGTCTTCATTTATACAGAAGTGATTATAGATTATTTAAGACCGTATGTCTTTACGGTTTGGTGTAGGTGTCATTTTTTCAGAAAAAGCGTAATAGTCATTGACCAGACTCTTATACCCAAGAGCCTTGAGATCTTCGTAGCGTGCATTGAAACGGGATTTTTTCCTTGTGCCGGAATACAGGAAACGGATGCAGTCCTGGGCATAGAGATCGATGGCATGCAAACTTTCTGTAGTGTTGATCACGGAGAAGAACCAATAACTCCAGGTCAGCTCGTTATCACCGGCATTCTCCATGAGTTTCCGGTTGAATACTCTGATGAATGCCCTGGCGGCTCTCTCCCCGTCTTCATCGTGGCGGTCGCTCCAGCGCCGGAGGGCCCGGGCTTTCCTGCGCATCTTCTTCTTGAGTTTCATCAGTGTCACGGGAGCGATATCGATGACACCGTCCTTTTCGCAGAATCCCAGGAAGGTCCATCCTTCATCCGGTGTCGAGAATAACTCTTTGTCCGGATTAACTGAGAGACCTTTGGCAGCCAGAAGCTCTTTTATCTTGGCGGCATAGGATTCAGTTTCTTCTCTGGTTTTTCCGAAGACGATGATGTCATCTGAATATCTGGCGTAGGGGATCCTTGAAGATTCGAACCATTCATCCATGTCTTTCAGATAGAGATTGGCGTAGAAAGCTGCCAGAGGCGTACCTGCCATGATGCCTTTTTCTTCGCAGATGATCTTTCCGCGGTCGGAGACTTCCTCTTTTTTCAGCAGTGCCGACAGAAACTCATATAACGGAGCATCGTCCGAAAGTGTTTCCTTCAGGATCGGAAGAAATCTTTCGATGGGTATTGAATTGAAGTAGTTGCTGATATCGACTTTATAGGAATACATCCCGCGTATCCCGGGGATGCCGGTAAGTCTCCGTATGGCGTCCTTGGCGGTCTTGCCGGGACGGAAAGAATAGAGATTAGCGGAGAATATCCCGTCGTACTTCCTTAATAACAGATATGTAAGGAGCTTCAGGACCGTCGTTTCGTCCTTGGGATAGATGTAGACGATACGTTTCTTTTTGGTGTCGATCTTGCTGATGACGGCTCTTCTCGGAAGCGGGAACGAAGCGGCATCGGACGTCTCATCGCAGACGGGAAGGTATCTTTCATTGTCGATGAACGATCTGAGCTCTTTGGTATACTGTTTGGGACAGACCAAAGACGTCTTATATTCGTAAAATGCTTCCCAGCGGGCGGGATCTTTAAGCTCTGCGAGCAGGGTCATGCAGCTACCTTTCTAAAAAAAATAAAGGCAGGATGAGAAATCATTAAAGTCCGGAATGTTCCGGAGTGTACCAGACCGTACACGAACAACTGCCTGCGAAGTTGTTTTTGCGTTCGTGCCGGGCCCGCCGCAGGCGCTAAGCGTTCTCATTCTGCCTTGCAGAAAAGCCGATGTTAACCTTCCAGTGCTTTTCGAGTCCTGTCGATCACATAGGATTTGGTGTTCCACCAGCCATCTACGTCAGTATAGTAGCGCAGGTAGGGGATACCTGCATCGATGGTATCTCTGCGGAGCTTCTTGGCGCCGGACTTCTTCTTGAGGAGTTCGACCACGAGTGCTTTCCTGCCGAGAGAATAGAATGTGAAGAGATATCCTTCATATTCGGTATTGAATCCCGCTTCGATGGAATACTTACCGGAGAAGTTCTCGTCAAAGATCTTCTTGAAGTACTCATGTGGTTTGCCGTTGAAGTTGAACTGGTTTTCTTCATCGGGCATCTCTTCGCCCCAGGATACGCCGGACTTAGGTCGGTCGTCGTCGTAACTGTCGTTCTTCTTTTCTTCGACTTTGAACATATCCTTCAAAGGATCGCTGGCTTCTGCAGGTTTGGCTGAAGCTTCATTCTTTTTCACTTCGATGCCGGCATCCTTCATTGCTTTCTCAAACTCATTGAACTGCTGCTTGAGTTCATCCAGTTTGGCATCGCCGAAAAGTTTGTCGAATAGACCCATATCATCCTCCTGATAGACCGTGTCCATGAGAGGTGTTAGCGGAAGGACGTGATTGTTTTGCCAGTATTCTATCACCCGCTATAGTGCATAACAATCACTACATTATTGGTATTACTTTAATATCTATGCCAAAAATGGTATCTTTTATTCTGTTCATCAAGCATAGATTGGAATAGTTATCATGTATTACGACAATATCCTTCAGGCAGTCGGCCATACACCAATGGTCAAACTTCAGAGAATGGTCTCGCCCGAGATGGCTGATGTCATCGTCAAATACGAGGGCCTCAATGTCGGCGGTTCGATCAAGACCAGAACTGCGCTGAACATGATCGAAGAGGCTGAACGCAAAGGTCTCATCAAAAAGGATACTGTCATCGTTGAGCCTACCAGCGGCAATCAGGGCATCGGTCTGGCATTGGTGGGTGCTGTCAAAGGATACCGCACTGTCATCGTCATGCCTGATTCCGTCAGCAGCGAACGAAAGTTCCTCATGGAACATTATGGTGCAGAGGTCATCCTCGTACATGATGACGGCAACATCGGCGAATGCATGGAGAACTGTCTCAAGACAGCTATGAAGATGGCAGAAGAAGATCCCAAGGTCTATGTACCTCAGCAGTTTTCGAATCCTGACAATCCTCTTGCTCATAAGCATCACACTGCTCTTGAGATCATGGAACAGATCGCAGGTCCCATCCATGGTTTCTGTGCCGGTGTAGGTACCGGCGGTACTCTTTCCGGTATCGGTGAGGTCTTGAAGGCACAGTATCCCGACATCGAGATCTGGGCGGTTGAACCTGAGAATGCTGCGATCCTGGCCGGCGGAACTGTCGGAACTCATCTCCAGATGGGTATCGGCGACGGTATCATTCCCGACAATCTCAATCAGAACATCTATTCCAGTGTCTATGTCGTAACCGATGAAGAGGCTATCCAGACTGCCAAGGATCTGGCCAAGAAAGAGGGTCTCATGTGCGGCATTTCCAGCGGAACTAATGTCGCGGCAGCACTCAGTCTGGCTAAAAAGTTGGGTCCCGGCAAGACTGTTGTTACAATATTACCTGATACTGCAGAACGATATTTCAGTACGCCCTTGTTCAAATAGGGCGTGTATCGAGCCAGCGTAGCTCAGTTGGTAGAGCAACGGTTTCGTAAACCGTCGGTCAAGAGTTCAAATCTCTTCGCTGGCTCCATTTTTTTTAGAATTCTTTTTTTCTTTACCTAATTTTTACATTCAGTCGTCTAGAATGTTGGTGAAAGCTTGAAAAAAACTCTATCCCCTTTACAAAGAAAAAAGGTCTGCGGAATCGGAAGTAACGCAGACCTTTTTCTTTTTTCAGTTGTTTAACAGCTAGTCTTTTTTCTGTTTCTCGACGGCAAGTTCGTCAGAGATCCTCTTTGCCATCGCGACGTAGCAACCGACCATGGTGTTGCTTCCCCACTGTTTGGCGGTTTCTTCATCGACTTCATCGTCGGCTTCGATACCGAACAGTTCGGCCAGTTTTTCGTCGGTGGTGGTATTGTAGGGGCAGTCTTTGGCGATGCACTGATGTCCGGCATCGCAGGTCCCATCCTCATCGAAATATGTTTCCTGGTTGAAGAGTTTCTTTAAGGGATCGGCGCCGAAAGTCATATATCTGACTTTGTTGCAGAAACCGCAGATAGCGATGGAGAAGTTCTGTCCGGACGGCAACTGTAGATCGCGCCATTCTGTGTCGAAAGATTTCATTGATAACCCCCTTGTTAATCTTCCCTGAATGCTATACTAGCATTTAATATTTCAATCAACAAATGATAGGGGCATTCCATGACTGAAATGAGATTTCGATTTGCTGAAAAGAAAGATGCAGGTCTCGTCCTGGATTTCATAAAGGAGCTTGCGGCATACGAGAAGATGGATGATGAGGTCGTCAATACCAAAGAGATGATCGAGGACTGGGTCTTCGACCGTCATTATGCCGAAGTCCTCTTTGTCATGGAAGATGATAAGGAAGCCGGATTTGCCCTCTTCTTCTATAACTATTCCACTTTTGTCGGACGTGCCGGTCTCTGGCTCGAAGATCTTTTTGTAAGACCTGATTATCGCGGAAAAGGTTATGGCAAGGCTTTGCTGGAAAAGCTTGCTTCCATTGCAGTAGAGCGCGGATACGGACGTATGGAATGGAACTGTCTGGACTGGAACAAGCCCAGTATCGATTTCTATCTCTCAGAGGGTGCGGTCCCGATGGACATCTGGACCACTTACAGACTTACGGGCGATGCCCTTAAAAAAGCTGGGAACGGTTAGCCGGTTTTCCCAGTAAGTAACCGCCTGAATACTGGACCAGCTCGATCTCACTGTAGATCTTACCGAGTTTCTCTTTGACTTCTTCGGCTGATGCCGTGCGCATATCCAGTTCATCGATGAGCAGACCGTCATCCACCAGGAAGATCCTGTCGCTGTACTGGATGGCGAAATTGGGGTCATGGAGAGTGATTAGACAGGCTTTCTGTTCGCTCTTCACCAGTTCCCTGATACGGTTCAGTACGCGGTGTCTCCTCAGAAAATCGAGGGCGCTGTCGGGTTCATCCATGAGCATCACAGGGGTATCCTGTACCAGCGTCCTGGCCAGGATGATCATCTGTTTCTGGCCCTGGCTCAGCTGATTGTACATGCGTTCCTCAAAGTCCGATACGTTCAGTTTGGCGAGTGCTTCACGTGCCTTGATGCGGTGTTCTTCTCTGGGGGATTCGAGGAGCCCCAGATAAGGATTGGCGCCCATGAGGAGGACGTCCATCACAGATTTTCCGTGATAGGGACTGCTGACCTGAGGAATGAATGAGATATAGCGGGCCCTTTCATGTTCATTCATCCCGGCGGTATCTTTGCCTGAGATGATGCATCTGCCTGATGCTTCATTGAGACCGCAGATGCCGCGGAGAAGCGTGGTCTTGCCGCTTCCGTTGAGCCCTAGCAGTGTGCACAGTTCGCCGCCTGCGATCGAAAAGCTGATGCCTTTCACGATCTCAGTCTTACCGTAGCTGACATGGATGTCCTTGATAGTAAGCAGTTCTTCCATCAGTTGAGTCCCTTCTGTTTTACAAGGAAGTAGACCAGGACGGGAACGCCGATCATGGTCGTCAGGATACTGATAGGTATCTCAGCGGTATAGATCGACCTCGCCAGGACATCGCCGATGATGAGTATCAGCCCGCCGATGAGAGCTGCCATCACACAGGTAGTGAAATTGTTGCGTTTCATGAGGAGCCTTGCGATATGGGGTGCCACGAGACCGATGAAAGTGATGAGACCGGATATCGATATCACGGATGCCACCATGAGAGTGGAGAGGGCCAGGATAACGGTCCTTACGTAAGTAAGCCTGACTCCCAGCATCTTGCTCTCATCTTCATTCATGGAGAGCAGCCCGATCTGGTTTCTCAGAAGGATGATGCCGATGAAAGAGATCAGGAAGACGGGCAGGATCGAGAGAAGCTTATCCAGCGTGACATTGGCAAAACTGCCCATGGTCCAGTATTCGATGGCGGCCAATTCGCCCGCGGGATCGGCATAATACTTCAGGAGCATGATGAGTGCCCGCGTGGTGTGGGTCAGTACGATACCGGCCAGGATATAGGTCGCTGTGGTATTGGACGGGGTGGCTTTGACCAGAAGGAGCACCAGCATTACGACGACGATGCCGCCGATGAAGGCGCCCAGCTGGATGGATAATGCAGTGCCGCCCAGGAAGACGATGGCGATAGCGCTGCCGAGATTGGCGCCCGGTGCGACGCCGATGATGTCAGGTGATGCCAGATGATTCTTGAAGATGGTCTGGTAGATGCTGCCGGCAAGTCCTAAGCCGATGCCGGCGATGAAGCTTGCAAGAACACGAGGAACACGCAGAGTATAAAATACCCTGCGTGTTATCTCTTTTACTTCGCCGCCTGTAAGGATCGCGAAGATGTCTTTCAGTGTTATCGGATACTGTCCGATACAGATGGCGATTATGATTGCCGCTATGATCGCGATGCTTATCCCTGCAAAGAGCAGGACGGTCTTATTCTTTTTTGCTTCGTGAAGAAGTGCTGCCATTAGTTAATGTTTGATGTATCTGCATCGAAGCCGTAGAACTTCTTGTAGAAATCAGTAAGATCCTTCTTAAAAGTATCGAGTGAATATTTCTCACCGTGTGCCTTTGCAAGGATGTAAAGGGTGCCGAGGACGCCGGAAGGAACAGGGGAGTCAAGAGCTTCGAAATAAGGCATCTTGTAGACTGCCTTGTTCTTTACTGCCTTGACGGAGGCGAGCTGCTTATCATTGAGGACATCATCGATGCTGTAGGATGCTTCGGAAGGCAGGATGATGATATCGGGGTCCATAGCCAGAAGCTGTTCATATGAGACATCGGTCCATTTGTCGCCGTCGATATCTTTGGCGGCATTGACGGCACCGGCCTTGGCGATCAGGTCAGCCTGGTACATGTTCTTGGGGGAGGTGGAGAGGTAGGAGGAAACTGCGCCCATGTAGACGACAGGCTTTTCAGCATCGCTGAACTTAGAGGTGATCTTTTCGACCTTCTTGTAGGTGTCATCGTAATACTTGATGAGTGCATCTGCATTGCCGGGGACGCCGCAGAGGGAAGCGATCATCTTGATCTCTTCTTCCAGGAGAGCCTGGCTTTCAGGGTAGCAGATAGCGACAGGGATGCCGACTGCTTCGAAAGCGGAGACGTTGCTCTGAAGAGACTTGGCCATGAGGACCAGATCAGGTTCGAGAGCGATAGCTGCTTCGATGTTGGGCTGTTTCTGGGAGCCGACATTGGGAAGATTGAGGAGTTCGGGGGCTGCCAGTGAATAGATTGGTCGCTGATTGGCTTTTGCTTCGATACCGATCAGTCGGTCAGCAAGTCCCAATGCGATAACGGCATAGGTCTGGTTGTAGCCAAAAGATACGATCTTCTGTGCGGGTTTTTCGAGGGTCACGGTCCTGCCGGCCTGATCCGTTACAGTGACTTGGCCTTCAGTCTGTGTCTTGCCTTTGCCTGAACAGGCAACGCTGGAGAAGACCAGGGTCATGCAGAGGATGGCGGAGAGAACACAAAGTAAGAACTTCTTCATTGTATGCTCCTTTTACGACATAAAAGTGTACAGATTTACACATAATAATGATAGTATAAATGCTCGTTGTCAATCTTATAAATAGTATTTATGAAGCATCATGTAGGATAAATGACGTTGAATTAATGAATGACGAGTGGTAGACTGTTCTCAAATTGAATAATGATCTTCAGGGCAGGGTGTGATTCCCCACCGGCGGTATAACCCGCGAGCCGCAAGGCATGATTCGGTGAGATTCCGAAGTCGACAGTAGAGTCTGGATGGAAGAAGATTTATGGTAAGAATCTTTGTAAGTATGCGCTGGTATCTATGACCAGAGTTTTTTATTTATAAAAGATGTACGCAGAGCCCTGAACATCAGATGTGTTTGGGGCTTTTTTTATGGCGACAGATAAAGAATTTATGCAGATGGCGATCGACCTTGCAGAGAAGGGAATGGGGAACACCTCTCCCAATCCCATGGTCGGAGCAGTCATCGTAAAAGACGGCCGGGTCATCGGCAAAGGTTTCCATGAGAGATACGGCGAACTCCATGCCGAACGCAATGCGCTGAAGATGTGTACCGAGGATCCCCGCGGTGCCGTCATGTACGTGACACTGGAACCCTGCTGCCATACCGGAAAACAGCCTCCTTGTACGGATGCAGTGATCTCTTCCGGCATCAGCAAGGTCGTCGTCGGCTCTTCGGATCCGAATCCCGAAGTAGCCGGTAAAGGCATTCAGATCCTTCGCGAGCATGGTATCGAAGTCATCGAAGGCTTTATGAAAGAAGAATGCGACGCGCTGAATTATGTGTTCTTCCATTACATTACAAAAAATGTACCTTACGTCGTCATGAAATACGCTATGACCATCGATGGGAAGATCGCCACCTTTACGGGACACTCCAAATGGGTGTCATGCGAAGAGTCCCGTGAGGATGTCCAGATCCTTAGAAAACGTTATTCTGCCATCATGGTGGGGATCGGTACGGTGCTTGCGGATGATCCGATGCTCAATTGCAGGATCCCCGGTTCAAGACAGCCTGTCCGCATAATCTGTGATTCAAATCTGAGTATTCCGCTCGAATCTAATATCGTCAGGACCGCGCAGGATTATAAGACTGTCATCGCGACATCCAGTGATGACGCTTCTAAGAAAGAAGAACTCAAGGGATTGGGATGCCGGATACTGGATATCCCATCCTGTGACGGGCTCCTCGATCTTGAGATGCTCATGAGAGAACTTGGAAATATGAAGATCGACAGTATTCTCCTTGAAGGCGGCGGTACCATCAACTGGTCGATGGTAAAGGATGGGCTCATCGACAGAGTGGTCACATATATCGCCCCGAAGTTCTTCGGCGGGGATGCGGCAAAATCGCCTGTGGAAGGACAGGGTTTCGAAGAACCTTTCCAGGCTATGAATCTAAAAGTAGTCTCCGTCAGGAGATGTGATACAGACGTCGTTATCGAGAGCGAGGTGATCAGATAATGTTTACCGGCATCATCGAAGAAGTCGGAACGATCAGAAGCGTACAGAGGGGACGCGATTCTGAGATCGTCACTGTTTCAGCATCTAAAGTGCTTGAAGGTACTAAGATCGGCGACAGCATTGCCGTGAACGGCATCTGTCTTACTGTGACTTCCCTTTCCGATGGAGCTTTTTCTGCCGATGTAATGCATGAGACTTTAAACAGGTCTTCACTGAAAGGCGCATCTGTCGGTACTAAAGTGAATCTGGAACGCGCCATGCCGGCTGACGGCAGGTTCGGAGGACATATCGTGTCTGGACATGTGGACGGTACCGGCAGCATCACTTCCATAAGACGTGATGACAATGCTGTCTGGTTCACTGTCAGACCGGCTGCAGGACTCATGCGATATATCGTCGAGAAGGGCTCTGTTGCTCTCGACGGTATCAGCCTGACGGTCGCCAAAGTCACTCCCGAGACATTTTCAGTCTCGATCATTCCGCATACTCTCGACCAGACAGTGCTCTCGCACCGCAAGGTCGGGGATGACATCAATATCGAGACCGACATCATCGGAAAGTATGTAGAACATTTGCTTAAGAAGGATGAAGCTCCGGCCGGGAGATCCGGTATCACGGAGGAATTCCTTGAAAGATATGGTTTTTAGGAGGGATGGATGATCCAATTCGATACAATTGAAGAAGCACTTGAAGATCTGAAAAAAGGAAAGATAATCCTGGTTACTGACGATCCAGACCGTGAGAACGAAGGAGACTTCATCTGTGCGGCTGAGTTTGCCACCACTGCCAACATCAATTTCATGGCCAGTTACGGCAAGGGTCTCATCTGTATGCCCATGTCGGCTGAATATGTCAGGAAACTGCGTATCCCCCAGATGGTCCAGCAGAATACGGATAACCATGAGACCGCTTTCACTGTTTCTATCGACCATGTTTCAACTTCCACCGGTATCTCAGCGGCTGAACGTTCTGTGACAGCGATGGCCTGTGTATCAGACGATGCCAAGCCTGATGATTTCCGACGTCCCGGTCACATGTTCCCGCTCCTTGCTAAACGCAACGGCGTCCTTGAAAGGAACGGTCATACCGAAGCAACAGTCGATCTTTGCCGGCTTGCCGGTCTCAAGGAATGCGGCCTTTGCTGTGAGATCATGCGGGAAGACGGCACCATGATGCGCACTCCCGAACTGTATGAACTGGCCAAACAGTGGGATATGAAGTTCATCACCATCAAGGATCTGCAGACTTACCGCAAATACCACGATAAGCTTGTCGATCTGGTCACCAGTGTCAGTATGCCCACCAAATACGGTGAGTTCAGAGCCTACGGTTTTGTGAACAGACTCAACGGCGAACATCATGTGGCTCTCGTCAAAGGCGATATCGGAGATGGCAGGGATGTCTTATGCCGGGTTCATTCCGAGTGCCTTACCGGTGACACTTTCGGATCTCTCCGCTGCGACTGCGGACAGCAGTTTGCATCGGCCATGACCCAGATCGAACATGAAGGACGCGGTGTGCTCCTTTACATGCGTCAGGAAGGTCGCGGCATCGGTCTCATCAATAAGCTCAGAGCTTACGAACTGCAGGAACAGGGCATGGATACCGTCGATGCCAATATCGCACTGGGTTTCAGGAGCGATGAACGCGAATACTTCATCGGTGCTCAGATCCTGCGCGAACTGGGCGTAAAGAGCATGAGGATACTTACCAACAATCCCGACAAGGTCTATCAGCTCAAGGAATTTGGTTTGGAGATCACGGAGAGGGTCCCCATCCAGATGTCTGCCACTGATTATGATGTCAATTATCTCAAGACCAAACAGGTCCGTATGGGTCACATCCTGGATATCTAGTAAATATATATAAATGTAGAGAGGTAAAAACTATGAGGACATTTGAAGGAAAACAGGTTTCAAGAGATATCAAGATCGGTATCGTTGCTTCGAGATTCAACGAATTCATCACTGCCAAGCTCCTGAGCGGAGCCATCGATGGTCTTGTACGACATGACGTCAATGAAGACGATATCTCTGTCGCATGGGTCCCCGGTGCATTCGAGATCCCTGTCATCGCCCAGAAGATGGCTAAGAGCGGCAACTATGATGCCATTATCTGTCTCGGTGCCGTCATCCGCGGTTCCACGAGCCATTATGATTATGTCTGCAGCGAAGTATCAAAGGGTATTGCCAGCGTTTCGCTCAAATATGGTCTTCCTGTGATGTTCGGCGTACTCACCACTGACAGCATCGAACAGGCGATCGAACGGGCAGGTACCAAGGCCGGCAATAAAGGTTATGATTGTGCCATCAACGCTATCGAGATGGTCAATCTTATGAATGCGCTCGATCGGTAATATGTCATCCACCTTTGGTGTTTTGCTATAGGTTTTGATAGACTTAATATAATGTCGATTGGGAAAGCAGGTGATTACTCCATGTCCTGTAAAAAGATCACGCTGGTAATCCTTTCAGTCTTAATTATAGCAAGTCTGGGAATTACTTCCTGTAAGGATAATAAGAAAGATAAAGAGATTAGGGTCCATTTGACAGACAATGTGGTGTCATTGGACTCGGGTCTTGCTGAAGATGATATATCTCATGAGATCATCGCCGGTTTTACGGACGGGCTGATGCAGCTCGATCATGACGGCAATGCTGTTTGTGCGCTTGCCGAATCATATGAAGTCGACGAAGATGATCTTGTTTACACTTTCAAACTGCGCAATGCCAAATGGAGCAATGGCGACAAGGTCACTGCTGATGATTTCGTTTATGCTCTAAGAAGATTGGCTGACCCGGCATTTGATTCCAATTGCTCTTATCTGTTGTCTGATGTCGCCAGGATCAAGAACGCAAGGGACATCATCGCAGGAAAGAAGGCGGTCTCAGAGCTGGGTGTCAGTGCCAAAAACGACAGGACACTTGTGATCGAGCTTGAGAGCAGCTGTCAGTATCTGTTGAGTCTCCTGACTTATCCGGCTTTTTATCCTGTTAACGAAAAGTTCTGCGAGGGATGCGGCGACAGATATGCCACATCTTATGATAATGTCCTTTCATGCGGTGCATTCGTAATCGACAGCAATTATTCTCCTTTAGGTGATTCGTTCTCGATGTCCAGAAACACCGAATACTGGGATAACGATAATGTATCTGTTGATAAGATCTCTTATCGGATCATCAAAGACAGTGATGAAGCATTGAATGAATACAGAAACGGTGCCTTGGACCTGGTTTTCCTTTCCGATTCCCAGATCGATCAGTATAAGGATAACGAAGAATTCTTCAGCCTTGATTCAGGAACCCTTTGGTATGTTTCTATGAACGTCTTACAGAATGTGTTCCTGCAGAATCTTGATATGCGTAAAGCCCTGGCAGCTGCGATCGATCGTGAATTGCTTTGCCGCGACGTCGTCAAAGGCGGACTTGCCGCTTATTACTCTGTCCCTGAGGGTATTGCTTTCGGCCCTACCGGAAACGATTTCACCACAGACTGCCCCAAGTGGAATTACGGTGTCTTTGCAGAGGCAGAAGCTTATCTGACAAAAGCTAAACAGGAATTGGGAATGCAGACCTTTGTGATCAGTCTGCTTGTTGAAGATGATCCTGAGGTTAGGGAGGTCGCATCGTTTATTGAATCCTGCTGGGATAAGCTCAACGGAGTCGATTGTTCCTTGGTCGTAAAGACCGAAGATGAAGTGTCAGCATCTCTGATGGCACATGATTTCGTGGTGTGCCTTACTAAACAAGATGCCGATTATCCCGATGCTTTATCTTTCCTGGATATGTTCAGGACGGCTTCTGAATTCAATTTCGGACAGTGGTCTAGTGATATGTACGATTCCGTCATTGCCAGTGTGACTATGGGAGATCTTTCTCATTCGTTCAACAAACGCTGGATGGGCCTTCTCAAAGCTGAGAAGATGGTCATGGAAGACATGGTAATGATCCCGGTCTACCAGCCTTACGACGGCATACTCCTGAAGAAATCCGTCAAAGGCGTTGATTTCCATTCGGTATCGGCACCGCGTATCTTTAAACACGTTACGTTCTGATATTTTTTTTCGTAAAGTAGTACTCTTTCGGTATTGAATGCTAGACTATAAGTATCCAATACTACGGAGGATATTTATGAGATATTGTGAGAATTGCGGAAAAGAAGTCCTTGATTCTGCAGTGGTCTGCGTTAACTGCGGTGCTTCCCTGAAGAGCAATACGAGTTCCAGCCTGAACGGCGAGATCAAGAACAACAAGCTCTATATGCTTCTCTTCTCGATCTTCTTGGGCGAACTTGGTATCGACCGATTCCTGCTGGGTTATACCGGTCTTGGCGTTTTGAAGCTCCTTACCGCCGGCGGTTTCGGCATCTGGTGGATCATCGATGTCGTCCTGATCGCTACCGGCAGCCTTGGCCCTAAAGACGGCTCAGGCTATACCACCGAGCAGTTCTAGTCTCAGTTTAGTATCGACCAAGTGAGGAGGATAACATGCCTGGATATGATTACGATATCAACATTGCCCCGTTCATTATCGTAGCTATCGTCATTGCTGTGATACTTCTGATTGCCTTGGGTGTGGGCATATATTTCCTGGTCAAGGCAATATCCAAGGATTCATCCGGTAAAGTCGTAAAACAGCGTATCATCTGCCGTCAGTGTGGTTCTGTGATCGAGGAAGGCGTCAGGTTCTGTGCTGCCTGTGGCGGCGATGCTTCCAATTCATTCACTCAGAATCCTGCGGATTCCGGTACCGGCACCAAGAAGGTCTGCATGCATTGCGGATCGGAGATCAGCGGCGGTGCCAGATTCTGCAAGTACTGCGGAAAAGAACAGCCTTAATTAAACTGTCTGTCCAATCTGAAGCGGGCCGATCATCTTCGGTCCGCTTTTTTTATGAAACGATCGGCAACTTTTTTACGTTCTTTAAACGTGATAAACTCACATTTACATTATGTATAAGTTATATATAGTAGGAACACCCATCGGTAATCTGGAAGACATGACTATGAGGGCCGTCCGTATCCTCAAAGAGGTCTCATTGATCGCGGCTGAAGATACCCGCAATACATCCCATCTTTTAAAGCATTTTGAGATCAAGACTCCGACGGTGAGTTTCCATGAATACAGCGATGAAAAGAAAGTCGAATTCCTGCTCTCCAAACTGGAAGCAGGGGATGTGGCCATCGTTACTGATGCCGGCATGCCCTGCATATCCGATCCCGGTTATGAACTCATAAAGGCGGCGTCGGACAGGGGAGTGAAAGTCGAAGTGATCCCGGGCCCTTCGGCATCCACTGCGGCCGTTGCTCTTTCGGCTCTGTCCTGTGAGCATTTCACTTTCATCGGATTCCTTCCCAGAAAACAGTCGGACAGGCTTAAGATCCTTAATGAAGTGAAGCACTATCCTCATCCGTTGGTCTTCTATGAAGCACCTCATCGCCTAAATAAGACTATACGTGATATAATATCCGTTCTAGGAGATCGCAAGGTCTCGGTTTCCCGTGAGATGACCAAGATCTACGAGGAGACTTACCGAGGGACACTGAGTTCCGCTGATGCCTATTTCAGTGATCCCAGGGGTGAGTTTGCATTCGTGGTCGATGGCTGGGATGCCGGTTCCGAAAGGTCTTTTGGAGATATTGATGCATTGATCAAAGATGCTCAATCGTCCGGCAGGAGTTTCAAAGATTCCTGTCAGGATCTGATAGATGCGACCGGGATGTCCCGTCGCGATATCTATAAAAAGTGGTTGTCAATTGAAAAGGAGTAGTTAAATATGCGACGAGGTTGTATCACACAGAGCCTGCTTATCTGTTCAAAATGCGGCGGCGAGATCGTCGTCCCGTCCCGTTACCTGGTTGTCGATGAAGACGAGAAGGGCAACGAAGTTGAGGAAGGCGGCAAATCCGTAATCTATTGTATCGACTGTGCACTTGAAAAAGGTTATGCACACTATCGTGAGAGCAAGGGCGAAAGGTTCCTTTCTTTCCTTCCCGATTCCGAATAATTAAGTTCATCCAGGAGACGATATGTCTGAAAGAATTTTCATCGGTGTTGCCTGGCCTTATGCCAACAGCAATCTCCATTTAGGTCATGTCGCAGGCGCATATCTGCCTGCTGATATCTTTGCCCGTTACAACCGAATGATCGGCAACGAGGTTCTGATGGTTTCAGGTTCAGACCGCCACGGTACTCCTGTGACGATCAGTGCGGAAAAGGAGAATACCACTCCTGAAAAGGTCGCCCAGAAATATCATGATTCGTTCTGCCGCTCATGGGAGCAGCTCAATATCTCATGGGACCTCTTCACTTCCACTGAGACCGAGAATCATAAGAAAGTCTCCCAGGACATCTTCCTGAAACTCCTGGATAAAGGCTATATCTATAAGGATTCCGTCAAACAGTTCTACTGTGAATCCTGCAAACGATACCTTCCTGACCGCTATGTCGAGGGCACATGTCCTCTCTGCGGTGCAGCCGGTGCCCGCGGCGATCAGTGTGATGTCTGCGGCAAGCCTCTGAACAGCATCGAACTGAAGGATCCGAAGTGTAAGATCTGCTCTTCTACTCCTGTCATCAAGAGCTCAGATCATTTCTTCTTGAAACTCAGCGCTTTCCAGGACGATCTCATCAAATGGATCGATTCCGTCAACGGAAAGTGGCGACTCAACGTCCAGCGATTCACCAAGAACTACCTCGAGGGCGGTCTCAAGGACCGTGCCATCACCCGTGATCTGGACTGGGGCATCCCTCTTCCCATCGAGGGATATGAAGGAAAGTGTCTCTATGTCTGGTTCGAGGCCGTCATCGGTTACCTTTCTGCCAGTATCGAATGGGCTGAGAAGAAGGGCGACAAAGATGCCTGGAAGCCGTTCTGGCTGGACAAGGATACTAAGTCTTATTACTTCATCGGCAAGGACAACATTCCTTTCCATACCATCATCTGGCCTGCCATGCTCATGGGCTACGGCGATCTCATCCTTCCATATGATGTACCTGCCAACGAGTTCCTGACCATCGAGAGTCAGAAGCTCTCCAAGAGCCGCAACCTGGCAGTCTGGGTCTATGATTACTTTGAACGATATGCAGCCGATCCTCTGCGATTTCTCTTATCCATCAATATGCCTGAGACCGGTGATGCCGATTTCTCATGGCGAGAACTCGTCCGACGTAATAATGATGAACTGGTCGCGACCTACGGCAACCTCTGCCAGCGCGTCCTGACATTCACATTCAAGAAGTTCGACGGCAAGGTCCCGCCCAAAGGCGATCTTGATGAGGCCAGTGTCGCTCTTATGAAACAATCCGAAGACACTCTTCAGAAAGTCGGGGAATTATTATCGACCTGTCATTTCAAGGATGCCATCCGGGAAGCAATGGAACTGGCACATTCCGCCAACCGTTATCTCGACGATGCCGCTCCCTGGAAGACCATCAAGGAAGACGAAACAAAAGCCGCTTCTTCCTTATATACAGTCATTGCAGTCATCTCTGCATTGAAGACCATGCTCTATCCTTTCCTTCCTGACAGTTCCCAGAAGCTCCACGGTTTCCTCGGTTTCGATGGAAACGTTGCTGATTCCGGTTGGAAGATAGTCATTCCTGAAGAAGGACAGCAGTTGCGAGAACCCAGCATCCTGTTCACCAAGCTTGATGAGTCCATCATCGAGGAAGAACAGGCCCGAATGGGTATCTAGGAGATAAGGATGGATTTCAAGGAAGTATTGGATTTCATCAAAGGCGATCTTGATACCGTTACCGATGGCTTCAGGGAGATCGTCGATTCCAAGAAAGAGTTTCCCGAGATGCAGAAGATGCTCTCGATGGTGCTCCTCGGCGGCAAGATGGTCCGACCGACACTTGTCTTCCTCTGCGGAAGGCTCTTCAACGGCGACATCGAGTTATTGAAGAAGATGGCTCTTTCTGCCGAGACCATGCACATTGCGACTCTCGTTCATGACGATGCCATCGATTCGGCTGATCTGAGGCGCGGACATCCTACCATCAACTCGGTCTACGGTGTCGATCTGGCGATCCTCCTGGGAGATTATCTCTTCTCCAGGGCAGGTCATTTCGTAGCCGATACCGATAATATGCGTGCCATGAAACTCTTCACCAAGACTCTCGGAATCATCTCCCGCGGTGAGATAAAACAGGCCGTATCATCTTTTGTTTTGAATCAGAATTATGATCAGTATATCGAGCGTATGGCCGGCAAGACTTCAGCTCTCTTCCAGATGTCCACACAATCCGGAGCGATACTTGCCAACGCACCTGAAGCAGCCATACAGGCCCTCGACAGGTTCGGATATAATCTTGGTCTGGCTTTCCAGATCGTGGACGATATCCTTGATTACACCGGCAATTCCAAAGATGTGGGAAAACCCGTTGGCGCCGACCTTCGTGAAGGCACGCTGACTCTTCCGGCTGCAAAACTCATGAAGATGTATCCTGGTGATAATCCTGTCATCGAGGTATTCAATCACAGGAATGTTGAAGAGAATATCAAGAAGACCATCGAGATGATCAAACAGACCAATATCATCGAAGAGTGCTATGAAGAAGCCGAGAAGTATTACAAACTGGCCTGCGACGATCTCGCAGGACTTCCCGATAACCAGTACCGCGACTGTCTTTATGCTCTCGCAGGCTACGTCATCGAACGCCATTCATAATTTAAAGCTACGGATAATAAAAAAGGTGAAACATCAGTTTCACCTTTTTTTTGTTTCACTTATCGGATGCTATTCGGCAGGAGTTTCGGTCTCGTCTTTGGGAGTTTTAGATTCGGCGGCAGGGGCTTCATCTTTGGGCTCTTCTGCCTTAGGACCGTCAGTGATGCCGAATTCGTTTTTGATCTCTTCGATCTCTTTCTCGAGAAGCTTCATGTTCTCGGGCATCTCGACTCCCAGGACCTTGTAAAGCTCTTCGCCTTCGAGGGTCTCATATTCGAGGAGACCTTCAGCCAGCTTATCCAGAAGATCGCGATGTTCGGTCAATGTCTTGACGGCAGATTCGTAACCTTCGGTAACGATACGTTTGACTTCTGCATCGATGGCATTGGCTGTCTCTTCACCGTAGTCTCTCTGTTCGGAGATCTCACGGCCCAGGAAGACCATGTCGTCATGTTTGCCGAAAGATCTGGGACCCAGGAGCTTGCTCATACCGTATTCGGTGACCATGGATACGGCGATCTCGGTTGCCTTCTTGATATCGGATGAAGCGCCGGTGGAGATCTCGTTGAAGACCAGTTCTTCGGCTACTCGTCCGCCCATGGCCATGGCGATGCTGTCCTGGAGCTGTTCGAGAGTATTTACATCTTTATCCTCTGAGAGCGGCTTGGTGTAACCGAGAGCCATGCCTCTGGGAATGACGGTCACTTTTCTGGGGTTATCGGCATGAGGAAGGATGAGTGCCACGATGGCATGTCCTGCCTCATGATAGGCGGTGACTTTCTTTTCTTTATCGGTAACTTTATGGCTCTTTCGTTCCGGACCGAAGAGGACGCGGTCGATGGATTCTTCGATCTCGGGCATGCCGATGAGAGACTTGTTCCTGCGGGCGGCCAGGATGGCGGCTTCGTTCAGGAGGTTCTGCAGATCGGCACCGGAGAAACCGGATGTAAGCTTAGCAATGATATTGAAATTGATGTTACTTTCAAGAGGCTTGTCTTTGGCGTGGACTTTGAGGATAGCTTCTCGTCCTTTGACATCAGGTCGTCCCAGGATGACTCGTCGGTCGAATCGGCCTGGACGCATGAGTGCGGGATCGAGGATGTCAGGTCGGTTGGTCGCAGCCATGACGATGATGCTCTGGTCAGTCTCAAAACCATCCATCTCGACGAGGATCTGGTTGAGTGTCTGTTCACGTTCATCGTGTCCGCCGCCGAGACCTGCTCCTCGCTGTCGGCCGACAGCATCGATCTCATCGATGAAGATGATACAGGGAGCTGCTTTCTTAGCTTCTCCGAAAAGGTCACGGACTCGGGATGCACCGACACCGACGAACATCTCGACGAA
>JAEEGF010115937.1_pt1 | contig 35116 bp, 28 predicted proteins | sample 9134171 | NCBI WGS metagenome assembly JAEEGF01 (sample SAMN16246542, study PRJNA631951) | gut metagenome | biome: gut microbiome; feature: rumen; material: AP-attached | host: Bos | place: Iran: Karaj | collected 2018-10
GGTGATGGATTCGAACCACCGAAGTCGAAAGACAACAGATTTACAGTCTGCCCCATTTGGCCGCTCTGGAAACCACCCTTAATTTTCTCTTTGCTTTGTCGAGCCTCTGAACACGATTGACTTCGTCTATCCTTTCGGCTCTTTCGAGCCTCTTGTCGGATTCGAACCAACGACCCCGAGATTACAAATCACGTGCTCTGGCCAACTGAGCTAAAGAGGCTTCACTAAGCATCCGCTCCCCGAATGCGTTGCGAATGTCGGAAAGCGGATGCAAAGGTAGGCATTATTTTCGAAATACCAAAACTTTTTCTCAGTTTTTTTATCTATTACGCAATTTTTCTTTGTATTTCTGTAGTTGAACCTTCATAGAATCCACACAAAGATCAGTACTTTCCTCAAAAGTATCACTGATTTTTTCAACAAACAGCGTTGTTCCTGGAACGGTAGCAGTCAGGCTTACCTGCTTGTTCTGTGCGGTAGCTGGTTTAACTACCTTACATTGCACTTCTACCTTTTGGATGTCCTCAAAAGTTTTTTCCAACTTGGCGACCTTCTTGTCGATGAACGCCTGTAACTTCTCAGTAGCGTCAAAGTGAATTGACTGAATCTTAATTTCCATAGTTACCTCCTATTTTAAAAGGTTAGTTAAGCCCTTGGGTGGGCATTTTTATATACTTTCTTCAATTGTTCGAATGTGGTGTGGGTATAAATTTCCGTAGTGGCTACGCTCTCATGACCCAACAATTTGCGCACACTCTCCAAGCCAGCCCCGTTATTAAGCATCGCTGTTGCAAACGAATGCCGCAAGACGTGAGGTGAGCGTTTTTTGAGAGTCGTGACCTGCGAGAGGTGGTCTTTCACCAGTTTTTCAACCTGTGACCGTTTGATGCGTTCTCCTTTTTCCGATGTAAACAAAGGATCTGTAGCGTGCCCCACCTCAGCATCACGTAAGGCGATATAGTTTTGCAGTTCTTTCTCAAGTTCGGCGCCAAAGGGAATGATGCGCTGCTTATTACGCTTACCTGTCACCTTGAGCTGGTGCGAAGTAAAGTCAACATCCGCCGTATTAAGGCCTACCAGTTCTGCCAAACGCACGCCAGTACTATAAAATGTTATTATAATGGTACGCGCACGTACATCTTTATATTGAGAACCCCACATCTCCTTGATATCAAGCAGACGATCCATCTCGTTCTCACGTACGAATTGAGGCAGTGGTTTTTGCTTTTTCGGTCCCTTCACAACATGCGAAGGATCGTGCTTCACCAGTCTTCGTGATAAAGCAAAACGATAAAAAGAACGCACGGCACTCAAACAGCGGTTTACTGTTGATGCCATGTCGCCTTTATCCATCAGACTTTCCATCCAGTCACGGATGACATCCGAGTCTATCGACTCCCATGAAAGCTGACCTTCCCGATTTTTGAAGTACGACTCAAACTCTCTCAGACTTCGCTCATAGCTTTGCACTGTGAGTTCTGAGCGGTTGCGCTCATACTTCAGGTAGTCTAAGAATTTTTCTATCATATTCATTCGTCGCTTCTCTTTTCGGCAACGAATTTACGAAGAAATCTTCAAACTACCAAATAATTTGGCTACTTTTTTTATTCTTCGGTAGCGCGCAGCTTCTGTACGTAAATAGCGTGTTCCATCTTGAGGCGCTTCAGTACAGAAGGTTTGTCAAACTGCTGACGGCGACGGAGTTCCTTAATAACGCCTGTCTTCTCAAACTTTCTCTTAAACTTCTTGAGGGCCTTCTCGATGTTCTCGCCTTCCTTTACTGGTACAATAATCATGTCGTTTTTTGCTTTTATTTTTTAAGTTAAACTTCTTGTTTTGCAATTAAGCGGGTGCAAAATTACAACTATTTTACGAAATGAGCAAGTTTTTTTGCCTTTTTTTGTATTTATAGTGGCAATGTTGCGTTTCTAAGCCATAGTTTTTCGTTTTCTGCAAGGTATGGAGAGAGTCGTTCATAGCACATTTCATGATATTGATTCAGCCATTCCCGTTCATCATCCGTTAGCATTTCTATCATGATAGGACGCTTGTCGATAGGACAAACCGTAAGTGGTTCAAACTTCAAGAAACGGCCGCATTCTGTCTCTTGGGCTTGGATGACAAGAAGCGTATTCTCGATTCTGACGCCAAAGCGGCCTTCAAGATACACCCCTGGCTCATCGGTGACCGTCATTCCTTCACGCATCTTTGCCGGGCGCCATTCCATACGAATCTGATGAGGACCTTCGTGTACGTTCAGATAACTTCCCACCCCATGACCTGTACCATGTAAATAGTTCAAGCCTGCTTTCCACAAATCCTGCCGGGCAACAGCATCCAACTGAGTACCACTGGCACCATCGGGGAAATGAAGATGCTGCAACTGCAGATGACCTTTCAGAACCAGCGTATAAACCCTTCGCTGTTCCTCCGTCAGCGGTCCCAATGCGACAGTACGGGTAACATCTGTCGTACCATCTTGGTATTGCGCCCCACTGTCAATGAGCAACAAGCCCTGCGCCTGCAGTTCCACATCCGTTTCAGGCGTGGCTTCATAGTGCACGATAGCACCATGCGCCTCATAACCGGCAATCGTATCGAAGGAAAGACCGCGATAGAGCGGCTGTTCTGCACGCAAAGACGCCAATTTGTCAGAAACTGATAGTTCTGTCAGTTTCTCTTTTCCTATACACTCGTCCAACCACTTCAGAAATTTTACCAATGCGATGCCGTCACGCAGCATCGCAGACCTAAAACCCTGTTTTTCCCTTTCATTCTTGACGGCTTTCAAAGTTGGAACGGGCGATGTTTCCCTCACGATGTTACACTTTACCTGTTGATAGAGCGTATAACTCACCTCATCAGGATCGAGCAGGATATTATATTCGAAATAGTCTTTCAATCCTTTGGCGATATCCGTATATTCTGCCGTTTCAACACCTTGAGTTTTCAGATAAGAACGCACCTCGTCCGTTACTTTCACCTTATTGATAAATAACGTAGCCTTGTCAGACGCTATCAGCAGATAGGCCACAAATACCGGATTGCAATGCACGTCACTGCCTCTAAGATTAAGTACCCATGCAATATCGTCCAATGTCACCACCAGCATACCGTCGGCATGTTGCTGACGGAGGGCATGACGGATGCGCTTCAGTTTCGATGTCGTTTCTTCGCCCGCCAGTTCTATCGGCTGTATCACCACAGGGTTCAGAGGAATCACCGGACGGTCCTTCCATATCCGCTGCAACGGATCAAAGTTAGTACGGACAGTAATTCCCCCTCTACGTTTCAACTCCTCTTTCAACTGTTCCACGTCAGCTACTGAAACAACCAAGCCATCCACCCCGATTTCCTTATCGCTCATATCTGCCAATTCACTGGCTATCCATTCATAGATAGTTGGTGTTCCTTCCACCTTTTGCTTCATCAGCTGATATTCCGTACCTCTGAGTTGGTCTTCTGCTTGAATAAAATAGCGCGAATCCGTCCATAGCGCTGCACTCTTCAGCGTCACTACGGCAATACCGGCAGAGCCCGTAAAACCACTTATCCACTCACGGCCTTTCCAATAATCTGCCGTATATTCGCTGTTATGTGGGTCTGTCGTGGGAAAGACAAAGGCACTCAGGTGCTCCCTCCGCAACTCTTCCCTCAGCATCGCCAACCGTTCCGCTACGTTATTCTTCATTGTCTTAGTGTCTATTATCAGTTTACAAAAATACATATTTTCTTCGTATGAGCAAAGAAAATCATCAATTTTTGCAACACCGAGTTAGCAAAGGTATATTTTTTCAGAATAAATAACATTTTTAATTGTGAATTGAGAATGGAGAATTGAAAAATATTCGTAACTTTGCAACCACTAATAATACATTAAAACAAAAGCAATAGAATTATGGCATTTTTAACTAATGACAAATTGACCATCGTCGGCGCAGCTGGTATGATTGGTTCAAACATGGCTCAGTCAGCTTTGATGATGGGCTTGACAAGTGAGATCTGTCTTTACGACGTATTCTCTCCAGAGGGTGTTGCCGAGGAGATGCGCCAGAGTGGTTTTGACGAGGCTAATATCGTAGCCACCACCGACGCCGAAGAGGCTTTCAAGGGTGCTAAGTACATCATCTCTTCTGGTGGTGCTCCCCGTAAGGCTGGTATGACCCGTGAGGATCTGCTTGCCGGAAACTGTAAGATTGCCGAGGAGCTGGGTCAGAACATCAAGAAGTACTGTCCTGATGTAAAGCACGTTGTCATCATTTTCAACCCTGCCGACCTGACTGGTCTGGTAACCCTGCTCTACTCTGGTTTGAAACCAGGTCAGGTTACTACCCTCGCAGGCCTTGATACAACCCGTCTGCAGAGCGCTCTTGCCAAGAAATTCGGTGTTAAGCAGTGCGAGATTGAGGGCTGTGCCACTTACGGTGGACATGGTGAGCAGATGGCTGTTTTCGGAAGCCACGTTACCATCAAGGGCCGCAAGTTGACCGACATCATCGGAACTGCCGAGTTCCCCGCTGAGGAATGGGAGCAGATGAAGGTTGACGTTACGAAGGGCGGTGCCAAGATTATCGATCTCCGTGGACGTAGCTCATTCCAGAGCCCCTCTTACCTTTCTGTTGAGATGATCCGTGCCGCTATGGGTGGTGAGCCTTTCCGCTTCCCCGTTGGAACATACGTTAAGACTGACAAGTACGACCACATCATGATGGCTATGAAGACCACCATGACTGCCGAGGGTGCTAAGTTTGAGGTTCCACAGGGTACTGCCGATGAGAATGCCAAGCTCGACCAGAGCTACGAGCACCTCTGCAAGATGCGCGACGAGTTGGTAACTCTCAACATCGTTCCTCCCATCTCTGAGTGGAGCAAGATTAATCCAAACCTGTAAAAAGTCACAAGGCCGTAAGACCTTTCACTGAATAAATCGGGGTGTTCGCTGAAAATAGTTGCGAGCGCCCCGATTTCTGTTTACCTTTGCACTCAGAAATTTGGTTCATACTTAATTTGTTTTGAGATATTGGTTAGTAGAAAAATTGATTAATAGTTTTATGGTAGTTGGACAACCGTCGCCAGCATGTGAATGTTAAGGCGACGGTGTTTTTTTGGATATTCCAAGGAAAATGATTATATTTGCACCCTGATTCTTAATGGGATGAAGAATATGTGGATGTTACTCTTTATGGGCTTGCCCCTACTGACTCTTGCTTATATCGGCTGGCACTTCTGGTGTCTGCTGCCCCTGTCGGCATTGTGGCGAGCACTGATTATCTGTGTGATGGTGGGGTGTTTCCTACTGACCTTTGCCAATTTCTCACGTTCCACCGACGGAATGCCAATGCCTTTGGCGGTCACATGCTACGAGGTGGCTAATTCTTCACTCATCATCCTACTTTACCTCTTCATGCTTTTCCTTGTGCTCGACCTTGGACGGTTGGTACGCCTTATCCCCCGTACCTTATTATATAATAACTGGACAACCGTTATAGCGATTGTCGTACTGATGACTGCCGTCTTCACCTATGGCTATCTGCACTACAAGCACAAGTATCGTGAGGAAATCAACCTCACCACCAAAAAGCCTATGACCAAGCCCCTGAAACTCGTCATGATGAGCGACCTGCATCTGGGTTACCACAACCGCAGGGCTGAATTGCACCGTTGGGTCGAGATGATTAACAAAGAACATGCCGATGCCGTCCTGATTGCAGGCGACATCATCGACATGAGCATACGTCCTCTGAAGGAAGAAAAGATGTTCGAGGAGTTCAAACTACTGAATGCACCCGTCTTTGCCTGCCTGGGTAATCACGAATACTATAGCGGTGAGCCCGACGCGCAAAAGTTCTACGAACAGGCTGGTATCCATCTGCTGCAAGACTCAGCCACAGTGGTGGGCGACCTCTGCATCATCGGACGTGACGACCGCACCAACCGGCACCGTATGGGACTGACGGAAATCATGAAGCAGGCTGACCGCACCAAGTTCACTATCCTGCTCGACCACCAGCCCTACCACTTAGAACAGGCAGAACGACAGAAAATCGACTTCCAGTTCAGCGGGCATACCCACCACGGACAAGTGTGGCCCATCTCATGGATTACGGAAAGCATCTACGAATGTGCCTTCGGACCTTATCAGAAAGGCGACACCCGCTATTATGTCAGTTCGGGTATCGGCATCTGGGGCGGCAAGTTCCGCATAGGAACCCGCTCGGAATACGCAGTCATAAACATCAACAACAAATAACAGACAACTTATGAAGAAATTATTTCTATTTGCCATCATCATGCTGACCAGCCTGTCAGTCAACGCACAAGAGAGTGGCGACAGCGTGAAATCAAAGAAAATCGACAAGATAAAAATCTGCAAGTCGAAGTACGAGGACAGCATGAAGGGTGAAGTCGACCTTTCATTCCGTTTGAATGTGGGCATGAACACTATGACAGGAGCTCCCGACGACTACTCGTTTAAGATATGGCCTTCATGGGACTTCGGTATGGCTGTCACTGCCGACTGGTTTCCTTTTGGTGCTCGCAACTCATGGAGCATCGGTCTGGGTGTGAACTGGCGCAAATACCGTTCTGGCAAGGACACCTATTGGGTAAAGGGCGAGGGTAATGCCATGATGCTGACTCCCTATGCCGAAGGACTCGACCATCACAAGACCACACTCCACGTATTCAGTCTGCAAGTTCCAGTACTCTACACCCACTATTTCGACGACGACCAAGACTGGTATATCACCTTGGGTGCCCTGATCAACTTCAACACCGGAGCACATACTACTCAACAGTATGAGATAGACGACCAAGACTATGATATAGAAACCAACAAGATAGGCCAGCGTCCTGTCACTGTCGACCTGATGTTGCAGGCCGGCATACCAGGATGCCCTGATTTCTACATCAAGTACAGTCCCACAACCTTCTTCAAGGAAGGACGAGGCCCCAAGATGCATCAGTTGAGCTTTGGTATCTTCTTGTAAAAGGGCTTAGAAACGACATTCAGGATTCTCTTCCATGAACGTCTTGGCATATTCTACGTAATGCTTGGCATTATCCGTCTGGCCAGGACGCACAGGTTTGAGATACTTAGCAGGAACGCCACCCCATATCTCGTGGGGTGGTATTTTTGTATGCTGCAGCACCAAGGCACCGGCAGCCACAATGGAGCCCTCGCCTATCTCGCAATCATCCAACAACGTTGCCCCCATGCCAATCAAGGCACCATCATGGATGGTGCAGGCATGCACCGTCACATTATGTCCTATTGTCACGTCACTGCCAATATGCGTAGGTCCTGTCTCGTGGGTCACATGCACACATGAACCATCCTGGATATTGGTACGGTCACCGATGGTTATCGGAGCCACATCGCCACGAACGACGGCATTGAACCAGACAGAACACTGGTCGCCCATCGTAACTTCGCCGACAATTGTTGCATTCTCACTGAAATAGCAGTCCTTGCCCCACTTAGGAGTCAAGCCTTTGTATGATTTAATTAAAGCCATGATAATTTACAATTTACAATTGGACACCCGACAGGATTTTCTTGGTAGCACCGGTCATTTGTTCAACATAGGCACCAGCCTTCTTGCCAGCTACCTCCACAGCGTCAGCATGATCGAAGCGCTGCATGACAGCCTCAAAGTCGGCAGCAGTATTGATTTCCAAACCGCCTCCACAGGCCTTCAAACCTTGGGCCTCTTGGAAACGCTGGTTGTTGGGACCAAAAATAACCGGCATATCCCAGACGGCAGCCTCCAACGTGTTATGAATGCCAACACCAAAACCACCCCCGACGTATGCCACTTTGCCATAACGATAGATACTGGACAATAAACCAAAGCAGTTAATGATCAGCACCTCGCTGTCATTGAACTTTGAACTTTGACCATTGAGCATTTTCTCTGCCTCAGTATAACGAACCACCTTGCGACCTTCAAGCATTTTCTCAATCTGCTGCAGGTGCGACTCATCTATCACATGGGGTGCTATCACGAGTTTCCAATCAGGATGTTGTTTAAAGTATGGAATAAAAATCTCCTCATCCGGTCCCCACGACGAACCTGCCACAAACACCTTGTCAGCACCAGCCACAAATGATTCCAATACCGGCAGTTGTTTGGCTGCCTCCTTGATTTGCAGCACGCGGTCGAAACGGGTGTCGCCGACGATAGTGACATCCGTGATGCCTATCTTTTCCAGCAGTTCCTTACTGATTTCGTTCTGCACATAGAAATGAGTGAAGCACTTCAGCACATGCGCATACTGGCGACCATACCACTTAAAGAACACCTGGTCTGGACGGAAGATGCTGCTCACACTGTAAACGGGTATCCGACGGTGCTTCAGAATATGCAGATAGTTGTACCAGAACTCATACTTGATGAAGAAAGCCATCACCGGACGGATGGTACGCAGGAAACGACGCGCATTCGTAATGGTGTCGAGAGGCAAATAACAGATAATGTCTGCCCCCTCGTAGTTCTTGCGTACCTCATAACCAGAAGGCGAGAAGAACGTCAGCAGAATCTTATACTCCGGATGCTCCTTGCGCAGTTGCTCCATCAACGGACGCCCCTGTTCAAACTCACCGAGCGAGGCAGCATGGAACCACACATACTGTGCCCTGGGATCCATTTTCTCTATAATCGTACGAATAGCCCGTCGCTCACCACGCCACATCTTACGCACCTTCTCGTTGAAAAGGCTCGCAATGGCAACGCCAAACTGATAGAGATAGATGATTAGATTATACATCAGCCTAAGATTTCGATAGCTCGTTTCATACGGCGGATAGTCTCCTCCTTACCCAAGAAGGCAGAGATATCAAACATACCAGGACCTTTTCCCTCGCCCACCAGCGTCAGACGCCAGGCATTCATGATGTTGCCCAGTTTATACTCCTTCTGCTCTATCCACTGATGAACGATTTGCTCCTGATTCTCCAACGAGAAATCGTCAATTCCCTCCAGCACTGTCACCAGTTCTGAAAGTTGCTGAGCACTGTCTTCCTTCCAGCGCTTCTTGGCTGTCTTCTCGTCGTAAGCCGTCGGAGCCTCGAAGAAGAACGAGCACAAGGGCCACAGCTCCTTGACAAACGACACGCGGTCCTTCATCATGCTGACTACCTGAAGGATGCGCTCCGACGAATCCTTCACACCATGCTCACGACAGATAGGCTCAAACAGGGCGGCTATCTCTTCGTTGCTCTTCTTGAGAATATATTCGTGGTTGAACCAAATACCCTTCTCATAGGCGAAACGGGCACCGGCCTTCGAACACTTGGTGATATCAAACAGCTGAACCAATTCCTCGAGGGTAAACAATTCCTGCTCTGTACCAGGATTCCATCCCAGCAGAGCCAGGAAGTTGATAACAGCCTCAGGGAAATAACCGCTCTCGCGATAACCCGAAGAAATCTCACCCGTCTTGGGGTCATGCCATTCCAATGGGAATACGGGGAATCCCAAACGGTCGCCGTCACGCTTCGACAACTTGCCTTTTCCATCGGGCTTCAGCAACAAGGGGAGATGGGCAAAGCGAGGCATCGTGTCTTCCCAGCCGAAAGCCCGGTAGAGCATCACGTGCAGCGGAGCCGAAGGCAACCACTCCTCGCCACGAATCACGTGCGAAATCTCCATCAAGTGGTCATCCACAATATTGGCCAGATGATAGGTAGGCAGTTCGTCGGCACTCTTGTATAGCACCTTGTCGTCGCAGATGTCGCTCTTCACGCGCACCTCACCACGAATCAAGTCATTCACCAGTATCTCCTCACCGGCCTCAACCTTGAAACGCACCACGTACTGCTTGCCGTCAGCTATCAACTGGTCAACTTCCTCCTTCGAAAGGGTGAGCGAGTTGCGCATCTGACTACGTGTATGACAGTCGTACTGGAAGTTCTGCACCTCAGCACGCTTGGCCTCCAGTTCCTCGGGCGTATCGAAAGCGATATAGGCCTTGCCTGCATCCAGCAGCTGTTTCACATATTTCTTATAAATGTCGCGACGCTCGCTCTGGCGATAGGGACCTTTGTCGCCTCCGAAGGAAACGCCCTCGTCAAACTTGATGCCGAGCCACTTGAACGACTCGATGATGTATTCTTCAGCACCAGGCACAAAACGAGTGGAGTCGGTATCCTCAATACGGAACACCAAATCGCCACCATGCTGGCGCGCAAATAAGTAGTTATATAATGCTGTACGTACGCCTCCAATGTGCAGCGCACCTGTAGGACTTGGGGCAAAACGAACCCTTACTCTTCTATTTTCCATAAAGTCTCTTTCGTTAAATTGCTGCAAATTTACACATTTTTTTTGATATATGAGACTTTTTCCTTTTTTTTCCGTACCTTTGCCGATAGATTTGTATGCGGAAATGAATACGAGTTTTAACATCAAGGAAGAACAGACCTGGCGCAACTTAGTGATGCGTGCTGTCTTAATCGTTGCATCAGTAGGACTGATTGTATGGGCTATGCCCCACGACAATCGCAGTTATTACCATATAGAAAAGGGTAAGCCCTGGAAGTATGCCGACTTCACGGCTCCGTTCGACTTCCCCATCTATAAGTCCGACGAAGCCATCAAGGCTGAGAAAGACAGTCTGATGCACGACTATGAACCTTACTACCAATACAATGCGAATAAAGAGAACGAGATGGTGAAGAGGTTCGAGAAAGACTATGCCGAGGGTATTCCCGGGTTGGGACCTGAGTATATCGAAATGATTTCCAACCGTTTGCACAGTCTCTACCAGCAAGGCATCATGTCGTCAGCAGAATATTCTGAGCTGAGAACTGATACGGCCAGAATGATTCGTGTTGTCAATGGCAAACAGGCCAACAGCGTCTCCATCATGGAAGTCTATTCGGCTAAATCGGCCTACGAGCAGCTCTTCCACGATGAGGCATTAGCATTGCAACGGCCTATTCTCCAAAAGTGTAACCTCAATGACTATATCACGCCCAACCTGATTTACGACAAGGAGCGAAGCGAGGCCAGCATCAACGACCTGATGTCGAGCATCGCCCTGGCAAGCGGTGTCGTACAGAAAGGTCAGAAGATTGTGGGAAGAGGCGAGATTGTGACAGACAGAATTTATCGCGCCATGGATTCGTTCATCAAGGAGAACGAGCGGCTGCATCAGGACGACACGCAGAATCAGTTTGCACTCCTGGGACAGATTCTCTACGTCGCCATCATCATCATCTGCTTCACCATCTACCTCAGCCTCTATCGAAGAGACTATCTGGTGAAGTCGCGCAAAATCATGATGGCCTATGCCCTCATTACCATTTTCTCGATACTGACTGCCGTCTTCGTGCGCAACACGTTCATCCACGTCTATATCCTGCCTTACGCAATGGTGCCCATCTTCATCCGTGTATTCATGGACTCCCGTACGGCATTCATGGCTCACGCTACCATGGTTATGATATGTGCCGTTATGCTGGTTCATCCCTTCGAGTTTGTGGTCATCGAGACCATCGGCGGACTCATCGCCATCAGTTCGCTGCGAGAACTCTCACAGCGCTCCCAGTTGTTTAAGACGGCCATCTTCATTGCCCTCTCCATGATGGCAGTCAATCTGGCCTTCGACTGGATGCGCACCGATTCGCTGTCGAAAATTGACTATAGCATCTATAACTATCTCATCATCAATGGTATCGCACTGTTGTTTGCCTATCCCCTCCTCTATCTCATCGAGAAGGCCTTTGGCTTTACCAGCGACATCACGCTGATTGAGCTTTCATACACCAACAACCAACTGATGCGCAAGATGAGCGAGATAGCCCCTGGCACTTTCAATCACTCTATCCAGGTGGCTAATCTGGCCAGCGAGATTGCCAACAAGATTGGTGCCGACTCACAACTGGTGCGAACGGGTGCCCTCTATCACGACATCGGAAAAATGACCAACCCCATCTATTTCACCGAGAATCAGACGGGCATCAATCCGCATGAGATGCTGACAGAGATAGAAAGTGCACAGATGATTATCAGTCATGTGACGGAAGGACAGAAGATGGCCGACAAATACAATCTGCCCAAGGAGATTCGCGACTTCATCTCAACCCACCACGGACAGGGCAAGGCTAAGTTCTTCTATATCAAATATCACAACGAGCATCCCGACGAACCCGTCGACGACCTGCTGTTCACCTACCCTGGTCCTAATCCGTTTACACGCGAGCAGGCCATTCTGATGATGGCAGATACCGTCGAGGCAGCCTCACGATCTATGACGGAATATACCGAGCAGGCTATTCGCGAACTCGTCAACCGATTGATTGACACTCAGATGAACGAAGGGTATTTCAAGGAGTGCCCCATCACGTTCCGCGACATCCAGTATGCCAAGACCGTACTCATCGAGAAACTCAAGACCATCTATCACACCCGCATCAGTTATCCTTCTGAAAAATAACTGACAGCCGTTGCGCACTTTGTGGTGTTTTGTGCATTGATTTTATGCACAAAATGCACACTTTGTGCAGAAATTGTGCAGTTTTTAGTTAATAAATCTTAATCCGTGTGCGTTTACAAAAATTACTTTAAACATTTGTTATACCTTTGCAGCCGATTTAAGAAAAATTAATTTAAAACCCAATAGAGAAAGAAAATGAGAAAAAGTTTAATAGCATTAGCTGTTTTCATGATGACTTCAGGAAGCGCCTTGGCTGGCGGAATCCTGACAAACACCAACCAAAGCATCGACTTCCTTAGAAACCCAGCACGCGACGCAGCCATCGGACTTGACGGTGTCTATAGCAACCCTGCTGGTGTCGTATTCATGCCCGAAGGATTCCACCTCGGCATCAACTGGCAGTATGCTCACCAGACTCGTACTATCACTTCTACGAACCCTGTATTCCAGATGGGCCGCAAGAACAATGCCGCTTCGCCCGTCAAGACTTTCGAGGGAGTAGCCAATGCACCTTTCATCCCATCCATCCAGATTGCCTACAACATGGAACACTGGAGTCTGCAGGCCAACCTGTCGGTTCCTGGCGGTGGTGGTAGCTGCGAGTTTGAAAACGGACTGGGTTCTTTCGAGAGCGTAGTGGGCAACATTGCTGCCATGCTGGCTCCTATGGGTGCTCAGGGCTACGATATGGACGGATACATGAAGGGACGCCAATATTATTATGGTATTACAATTGGTGCTGCCTGCAAGGTGACTCCCAACCTCTCGCTTTATGGTGGTCTGCGCATGCTCTATGGTGATGCCACCTACAAGGCTAAGATTAGCAACATCCAGGTAAAGACTGCTCAGGGCTATATTGATTTCGGCAGCTATCTGCAGGCCGCTACTGCTGCAGGCTATGGCGAACAGGTTGCCCCACTTCAGAAATATGCCGATGGCGTCAATCTGCTGTGTAATCAGGACGGTATCGGTTTCGCACCTATCGTAGGTGTGGATTATAAAATAGGTAAGTTCAACTTTGCTGCCAAGTATGAGTTCCGCACTCAGATGCGCATGAAGAACGAGTCAACCGTCAACGAGGCAAGCGCCCTTGATGCCGTCAATAAATACCGTGACGGCGAGAAAGTCAACGAGGATATGCCTGCCCTGCTCACCATCGGTGCTCAGTACAGTCCTATCGACGCTGTCCGCATCAATGCCGGCTGGCACCACTATTTCGACAAGGATGCCTCATGGTATAACCACTCACAGGACCTGCTGAGCCACAACACCAACGAGTTCCTGCTGGGTGCTGAATGGGACACCACCGAGAACCTGACCTTCTCAGCCGGTGGACAGGTCACCCGCTATGGTATCACCGACGAGTACATCAACGACATCTCGTTCGTTGTCAACAGCTATAGCATCGGTTTCGGTTTCAACTACAAACTCTCGAAAGTTGTGACAGTCAAGGCTGCCTACTTCCAGACCTACTATACCGACTACAATCGCGTTGATGCTAACAATCCTCAGATTAAGGATTCCTTCACCCGTACCAATCGCGTACTCGGTGTCGGTTGCCAGCTCGATTTCTAAAAATAAAGAAGTTATCGCTTTGCCACCTTTGAGCGAAGCGATAACTTCCTTTATATTTTTATCATCCCTTACTTACAAACTGTCTCGCTCTTCACGACAGTCTTGGTGCCTACAAATTCCGAGTTCGACTCCGTCTTCACACTCTTTACCCATGAGTCGTCGCCCATTTCGTAGGTTGATGTTTCCTTGATGTCCACTTTCAGCATACCCGACGACAACAGCTGGTCGATGTTCTGCTTGACGATTTCAGCCTGGGCAGGCATCGTTTTCTCCACCTGTTCGATAATCATCGCCTTCAGTTCGTCCTTGGTGATATTGGCACTGCCGTTAGTCACGATGCTCTTGCCGTTGACGAAATACATGCGCTTCATCTTCACGCCCTTCTCGTTGACATACTCTTCCTGGGCACCCGTCATCGGAGTCTTGCCGTTCAGCATCAGTACACCGTCGGCCTCCTTCAGCGACCTGATCAGCGCCTGCTCATTCACACTCTCCTGAATCTGCTGCTTCAGAGCGTCCTTCGACATTACTTGCGACAGCTGGGGCACTGACTCCATCAACTTATCCACGATTTTAGCACCAAAAGCGTCAATCTGCTTCTTCACCTCGGCATAGTTCTTGATGCCCACCACCTGACCGTCCTTATTGGTCTGCAGGCGCACGTTCACGTCTTTCATCATCTCCTGCGTGGCACTGATCATCTGACCTGCGACATCGTTGACGTCGGCATCAGTAGCGAAGCTCGTCACCACCATATCCACCACATAGCCGTCAGCATTAGCCTCCGTCACGGTGTACTTCGTCTCGCTGGACATCTTCACATCCTTCTGTCCACCCACACTCACCGTTGCAGTAGTGGCATACACCTTCTTCAGTCCCTTCTTCATCTGGGGCACAATCTTCGTTTGAGCACTGATAGCCATACTGGCCATCAACATCACGCTCAGCAAAATTACCTTTTTCATTGTTCTTTCATTTTTTAATGTTCAAGATTTCTGCCTGCAAATTTACGAAATTATCGTGAATAACAAAAAAAGACCGATGAAAAAACGTTTTAATTTTGCCCTTAAGGACAGAGTTCGGTATGAGTTCGATATGACTTCGACATGAGTTCGATATGACTTCGACATGAGTTCAGTATGACGGAGATAACCCAAAGATGATAAGAAGGAAGCAACTATTACTCATACTCCAGCTATACTCTAAGCTCCTCCACGGAGCAGCCTGGGAGCAGGCTAGGAGCAGGCAAGGAGCTGCCTAGGAGCAGGCTAGAGTATGGCAAGGAGCTGCCTAGGAGCAGGCTAGAGTATGGCAAGGAGCAGATTTTTCAGTCATTTCTTCACAAATTGTGACCTAAGGCGCATCTGAATAAACAGGGGATTTAGAAGATTTGACACGCCGTTCGCGTTCTATTAACCATTCTCGGACTTGCACAACTAGGAATGTTTTAATCCTTTAAACAGCCAAAGGAATTTGTTAAAATTCGGTGATTTGAGATGTTTTTATTCGGTTGTTTGTGGGATTTTCGTTCGGTTAATTGTGACAATTTCATTCGGTGAAAAGGTAACTCAGGGTTTCTTGCCGAATGGAAAGATGTGAAATAGTGTTAAGGTCGTCAACTCTTCGCTAAAATTACCTATCTTTGCACACAAAACGTGAAGTAATGACAATGGACAGTGCAATATTCCGGAGAAACGAATTGTTGCTGGGCAGCGAGACGATGGAACGTATTGCCCAGAAACGGGTGATTATCTTTGGCGTGGGCGGCGTCGGGTCGTGGTGTGCCGAGAGTTTGGTGCGCAGCGGCATCAGCCGACTGACTATCGTGGACTCCGACTGCGTGAGCGTCACCAACATCAACCGCCAGCTGATGGCGACCACGAAGACGGTGGGACAGGTGAAGGTGGACGCCCTGAAGGAACGACTGCTAAGCATCAATCCGAAGGCGGAGATTACAGCTCTGCAGCAGGTTTTTTCGGAAGAAACGGCTGAAAGATTCCAACTGGACACCTACGATTATATCATCGACGCCATTGACTCGCTGAAGGACAAGGCTACGCTCATCCTGCTGGCTTGTCAGCAACACGCCAAACTATTCTCGTCGATGGGGGCAGCACTGAAGCTGGACCCAACGCGCATCAAGGTGACGGAATTCTGGAAAGTAAAGGGCGACCCATTGGCACGCGCTCTGAGGAACCGGTTTAAGAAGGACAAGACGTTCCCCAAGCGCAAATTCCTTTGTATCTATAGCGACGAACTATTGAAAAACCAAATGCCTGTTGACCCGGAAGACAGGGGCAACGGCTCCATCGTACACATCACCGCCATCTTCGGACTGATGCTGGCAGGACTGGTGATACAGGATATCACAAACCAGAAACAATGAAACGGGCACCTCGGGTGTAGTTCACGTCGAGGGATACTTTGTAACCCATTAAGCGGGCAAGGCGACGAGCCAGAGCCAAGCCGATGCCCAGGCTGCGCTCGCTCGCCGTGAGACGGACGAAGGGTTCGAAGATGCGCTCTGCGTCGGCAGCAGGAATGGTGGGACCGTCATTAGCGACGGAGATGGCATAGGTGCCATCGGCATCTTGATGACAGGTGACGAGGATGGTGCCTCCTGTGGCATACTTGTCGGCATTGTCGATAAGGCACACCACCAGTTCCTGCAACAATAAATTGGTATTGATGATAATGTCGTCAGACACCTCGGTCTTGAACTCGGTGTCCAATGTGCGTTGCTGATCAACTGCCGACGGATGGAGGTCGTAACTGTCCAGGATGGAGCGTGTCACTTCATTCAGACCGATTCTGTAATTCTTAGGTGTGGGGAAATCGTCGCCATAGAGACTGAACAGGAGGAGCTGATGCGTAGATGTTGCCACATGATAGGCATCTCGGCAAACGGTGGAACGCAACTGCATATATTCCTCATGGGGAATTTGTCCGTGTCCGTCGATAATCACCTCGGTGGTTCCTATCAACGTGAGCAACGGGGTGCGAAGTGCTTCTATACAGATTTGTCGCTCCTCGTCAGTGATACCTGTTGTGCCTCGGGCATAGGATTCGAGCAAGGGGTCCATCAGCGACTCAATGGTGCGGGCTGCCGTGAGGATGTCGTTATAGCGTTTGGGACGTTCCTCGGGTTTCAACAGGAAATCGGGGTTGTTGAAGACGCGGGCATAGCTTCTGAGCACGTTGACAGGCGACTGCAACTTCTCCTGTATTGTGGCGACAAAGGCACGCCGGATGGCCTGACTCGATTCAATATTGCGAATGGCTTGCTGCAACTGCTGGAACTGCTCCCTCATACGGAGGTTCTTTTGGTGACGATAGACGAGCAAACCGATGAGCAAACCGATGATAACCAATGACAACAAGCCTACGATGACCAACTGAACGAAACGCGTCTGTGCCTTTTTCTTCTCGGCCATCAGCCTATCGATATCATGCGTCATATCCTCCATGTGGAGTTCCAACGCTTCCAGTTCACCGGCATTCATCAGACTATCCTTCAGTTCTGAGGCCTGGAAGGCACGCTTCCAGTCGCCCATCTGCTCATATACATCAATGCGCAACTCTGTAGCCGTCAGAGGTACACTAACGGAATCGCACCAAGCGAGGGCACGCTGATAGTCTTTCTGTATGAGGCAATGGCACACCATCACCTGCTGAAGGTTGGCGGCATTGAACTGGTCGGGCTGATGCAGGCGGATGCTGTCGTACTTGGCAAAATAGCGGTCGAAACTCTTGCGATCGTCCATCTTATTGGCAATGATACAGCGATAGCCCAACACGCCACTCTCGTACATCGGGTTCTGTAACATCTGCCGGGGCAGACTGTCAAGACAGGCCATCGCATCGGCAGGGCGCTTGAAACTGAGCGACTGAGCCAGCGAGAGATAGACATTGAACATGGTCACAGAATCATTATCGCCGATGCCCTGCAAGGCACGACGGAAGAATCTCTCGCCCATCTCTGGCTGGTTGCGACCATTACAGAAAACACCCATTCCCATATTCGAGATATAGAGATACTTCTCTTGGTGACGTTTCTTGATATCGTCGGTAAGAAGATGAATCTCAGTAAAGGCACGATGGAAATGACGCTGGTTGACCTCGTGCACCACACGATTCAACCACGTGCGGTAGTATTTCTCCCAATCGTGGCGCTGCTCAAGATAGTCCATAAAATCCTTATGCACCGTATAGTATTCTGACTCGCTGCCCATCTGCGCCTCATAGAGACGTTGCGCAAAAGCCTTCTCTTGGTCGGCTTGTTCCGGCTGTGCGACAAGGGATATGCTCGTCAGAAGCAATGCTACCGATAAAACAAATCTTTTAAGATTTAATGTTATGGTCGATAATTTATTCATATTGGATGGTTTTACAGCGATTAATGTGGGACGTAGATGGTGCAAAAATAACAAAAAAATCCCACACTTGCAATAGTAAAATGTCAATAATAGAAGATTTTGCTGATTTTGAAACTATTTTTGCATATTTTGCAACTCGTTTTGCATATTTTGAAAGTCGAGAACCATTTTGAGGTGGTTACAACGGGTCAACATCGTAGTAGATTTGGAGGGAATTATACCTTTTGTCGGCCATCATTTGCGACTGAGCCATCAGCAGATACTCGCGCACTTTCTTCATGTCAATGCCGTTTTCCAACTTGAGCACCAGTTTGCGGATGTTCTGCGACTTCACCTTCGCCACTGCAGGTTTGTCGGGACCCAAGACGCGACCCGAGAACCATTGGCGCAAGCGAGAGCCTAACTCAATGCCAGCCGTATTGACCACATCGTCGTAACGGTGTTTCAAATAGACATACACCAAGTGATAGTAGGGCGGATAATGGAATGCCTGACGCTCGGCAATCAGGTCTTTGTAGAGAGCGAGGTAGTCGTTGCGCACTACTTGCTGGATAACCGGCACTTCCTTGCTCTTGGTCTGCAGGATGACGAGCCCCCGATTGCCCTTACGACCGGCACGGCCACTGACCTGCGCCATCATCATAAAGGCATGTTCATAGGCACGGAAATCGGGATAGTTAAGCATGGAGTCGGCGTTCAGAATCCCCACCACACTGACCTTGTCGAAATCGAGCCCCTTGCTGATCATCTGCGTACCAATCAGGATGTTGGTGCGCCCTGCCCCGAAATCCATGATAATGCGCTCGTAGGCATTGCGAGTGCGGGTGGTGTCGAGATCCATACGTGCCACATGAGCCTCAGGAAACACCTCGCGCACCTGCTCCTCAATCTTCTCAGTACCGAAACCACGCGTATGCAACTCCGTGGAGCCGCAACAGGGACACTCCGTGGGCACTCGATAGGTGTAACCACAATAATGACACGTCAGCTGGTTCATCTGCCGATGGTAGGTCAGCGACACATCGCAATGCTGACAATGGGGCACCCACCCACACTGTTTGCACTCAATCATAGGGGCAAAGCCACGACGGTTCTGAAACAGGATGGCCTGCTCGCCACGTTCAAGGGCCTCGCGCACCTTATTTAATAATAAGGGAGAGAACGGACCAGCCATCATCTTCCGATGCTGCAGGTCGGCAATATCCACCACCTGTATCTCTGGCAACTCAATGCCCTGATAGCGCTCCTTCAGTTCCACGAGTCCATACTTGCCCGTCTTGGCATTATGGTAGCTCTCCAGCGAGGGTGTTGCCGTTCCCAATAATACCTTGCAGGGGTTCAATGAGGAATGAGCGTTCTCATTACTCATTTTAGCAAGCATAATGGCAGCCGAACGGGCATGATAGCGAGGGGCAGGGTCTTGTTGCTTATACGACGTCTCGTGTTCCTCGTCCACAATGACGAGACCCAGTTTCTGGAAAGGCAGGAACACCGCCGAACGGGCACCGAGGATGACGTCGTAGGGATTTTTGGAGAGTTGTTTCTTCCATATCTCCACGCGCTCGGCATCGGAATATTTCGAATGATAGATGCCCAACCGGTTGCCGAACACCCGCTGCAGGCGCTGCATCATCTGAACGGTGAGGGCTATCTCGGGCAAGAGATAAAGCACCTGTTCCTTGCGCTCCAATGCCTGCTGAATGAGATGGATGTATATTTCTGTCTTACCACTGCTGGTGACACCGTGCAGCAAGGTGACGGGGCGTTTCATCATCGACATCAGGATGCTGTTATAGGCCGTCTGCTGGGCACTGTTCAGTGGCTTGATGAGTTCGGGATGATAGTCGCCACCATGATTGAGCCGTCCCACCTCCACCTCGTAGGTTTCCAGCATACCACGTTTCTCCAACTGCTGAAGGGTGGTGGCTGAGGCGTGACTGGCATTCAGCAATTCCTCACGGGTTATCTCTCCTACTTCACCCATCATCCTTCCACCATCCATCTGATCCCATCCCGACAAGGCAAGATACTCAACAAAGGCCTCTAACTGTTTAGGAGCGCGCGCCAAGACATTGAGAGCCACATGCAGGGCTGCCTCGTTCTGGTAAGCGGGGGTGAGCCGGATATAAGTCTCGGTTTTCGGACGATAACCGTCTTCTGCCTTCAAACCGGCAGGCAACGCTGCCTTATAGACGTCGCCGATGGGAGCCAGATAATAGTCGGCTATCCATTGCCACAGCTGCAACTGCTGGGGCGTGATAATCGGTTCTGAGTCCATCAGTTGAGCCACACTCTTCACCTCATAGCCCTGTGGCCGCTCATCGTGCAGACGTGCCACTATGCCCAGATAGGTCTTGCTGCGTCCGAAGGGTACCAACACACGCATCCCCACCCTCACAGCCGACTGCATTGAAGCAGGCACAGCGTAGGTGAAAGTTCCCTGCAAAGGCAATGGTAATATGAGGTCAGCGTAATTCATCTGTCGTTAAGATACGAAAAAGCACTCCTTTTAGCAGGAGTGCCTCAATATTTCTATAGGCTCTGGTTGGTTAGAAGAAATAGCCAAGGCCCAACTGCCAAGTATTGAACTTAGCCTTGCCATACTGCTTAGGACCTCCATTAGGCTCATATTCTACTTCACTTGATTTGCTCAACTGGAAATTATAGTTGGCAGTAATCTGCAACTTGCTGAATACGGTAGCACCAATACCAATATTACCACTGATATTACTACTCTTCAGCGACCATTTACCACCCGATTTACCACCCTCATTCAAATCCCTGCTCTTGTCGCCAATGTTGAATCCGAACTGAGGACCGGCAAAGGCAAACAGATTAACGGCACTGCTCAGACCAATACCATAACGAATATTGATGGGAATCTGGATAGTCTGCAACTTGACATTAGCATCGGCATTCTTAATCTTGGCAGTACGCTGATCATACAAAGCAGATCCGTCAACGCTCAAACCTGTAACAGGAAGCGAGATTTTAACGGTAGGACCAATAAAGAAACCTGCCTTGTTGGAAGTTCCACCAAGCACATTATCTGTCGAGATACTAGTCAAATTCAATCCACCTTTCAGACCGAACTTCACCTGGGCCTGAGAGGGTGTTGCAAAGGCAATGCAAGCAATGGCAATAATCGTTAATATCTTTTTCATAATCTACCTTTTTTATTATCCTGCTGCAAAGATAAACATTTTCCCAGAATTTTGCAAACTTTTTTGCAATTTTCTTTAGTGTCGCTGACGACGAACGGTGATGCGGGCTGACGACGAAGAACCGCCATTGGATGACGACTTGCTCTTCTTCTGCTTGACCGAGCGTGTGCGCGAACGCTTGCTCTTCTTCTTGCTCACCTTCTGGTCGTCGGGTTGTATCTTCGCGATAGAATCCAAAGAATCGCGCTGAGGCGTATGTCCGAACACACCACGTTCGAAGGCTTCCAATTCCTTCTCAATCTTGGCCTGTTCGCGCTTGGCTGCCTCGTCGGCATTAGCGGGGTTGAAATCGCCGAACTGAGGACGGGCGGCTGCCTGACTCATACGATTGCCTGCCTTGTAAATCTTACCTTTATAGCTGTTCATCGTGAAATAATCCTCCAATGTCATCATTGCAGCATCATTGAGCGATGAGGCGGCTACACTCTGTCGGCTCAGATAGGGTTCCAGGTCGGTATATTTCACCCAGAAGAGCGGATACTTGGCTGCCTCGCCACCGAAATCATCCTCACGCATCATCACGGGGCAGAGGGCCATCACCTTACGACGGAACTGGGCGTTCGACTGGTCGTAATACGCCGACTCCTTCAGATAATACATCTTCACCTCGGCAGAAGGGATGTCACTGTTCTCCACGCGCAACTTATTGTCACGTGTCTCATAGAAGATATGATAGTTGTCGAGCAGTGTCTTCATCGCCACCTTCGACGAATCGCTGAACGACTCGTTACCATCCAGACGGTATTCATAGATGGGGATATAGCCGTTCAAGGCGAGTTTGAAGATATAGGTGAAGAGGTTCATCTTCTTGTCGATAGGCTCCACGGGATAGTAGAGACCTGAGTTAGCCTCATCGTTCAGATTAATCTCACGATAGAGGTCGCGCCTCCACACCACATCCTCGGGCATATCCAACGACGTGGGATACATCAAACGGGCACGCTGACTCAGACCTTGGTTCTGAGCCGTTGCAGCAGTAGTAGCCGCAGTCTGCTGCCTTTTCTGCGCCTGCTGTTGGCGACGTGCCTTAGGCTGGGCCATCACAGTACCAGCCATCAGCGTTATCATCAAAAAGCACAATACTTTCTTCATAATTATCTTATTTGTATTATTTCACTATGATTTCCATCGAGGCATTCAACTTACGGGCTGTTCCGTCAGGACCGGTTGCCGTGACTCTCGAGATATAGAAACGGCGATTACGCTGTAACTTGCGGAAGGTCTCTTTCTGACGGGCTGAGAAGCGCGATCCGTCGCTCACCATCGGCACGGCATTACCCATGTTGTCGAAGAACACGGTCTCGAAACTCTGTACGTGGAACGGCACGTCCAAGATGCCGTCGTCAATAGCGGCTCCGATGCCGTCGGCAGCAGTCAACTGCACTTTCGACAATCCTCCGCCCTTGAAGCGGTCGGCTCCACCATCGGCTTGTACCACGATATATGGTGTAGGATCGGGCAGACGACGCACACGGAAGGTATAGGTGCCCATCTGCTGTGCGCGACCTGTATTGGTCGAGGTCACGGTGATGGTGACATTCTGACCGGGTGTCGAGGGACGCGCAATATATCTGCCAGGACCCACGGGTTGCAGTGTTCCGCCACTCATTGATGCCTGTATCTTGGTAACCGGCACACCTGGCACACTGATGCTCAACGGGTTGTTATATCCGGCATAGAGCACATTCATCAAGTCGGCACTGACAGTAGCCGAAGGATCAACCACGCTGTACTTCTGCGAGAAGTCGCGCTTGATGAGGTCGCCATTACCATTCTGCACTTGGATATAGCCTTCCAAGGTAAAATCGCCAGTGCGTCCGGCTATGGTCTCGTAGAGTCCGTTAGGAAGATTCATCTCCTTGCCTCCGATGAATATCTGGGGGGCTTGTGTGGTATCCACAGCAGCCATCACGATGCGAGCCGAGAACTTGTCGCCACGCACTACGGTCTGTGCATTTGGAATGACAAAGGCATTCAGGGCATTGACGCGGATATCCTTCACGTCGATATTGGAAACCAGCGTATGGAGCACGGCTCCCTCAGCATAGCGCACGTCGTTCTGCAACTTGCTCAGCAGGGTGACGGCAGCTGCCACAGGCATATCCTCGAACAGGTATTCCTGCCAGTTCTTGCCCATCGCCTTGGCTGTTGACGAAGGTGTCGTGGAAAGACTCGACGCAATGGATTTGCGCTGTGTCTCATCAGTCACCATCGTCAGGATGCGCTCACGGAAATTGCTGACAGCACGATAGAGCTCGTCGCCTCTGCCACGTCCTGGAGCCAGCATCACCTGTGTGGCAGCCTCCAAGTCTTCCTTATTACGGATATTGTTGATATCCCCGTCGCTACCGTCTGCCTCCTGCACAATAGCCAGTTTCAGGTCGGCAGCCAACTGATAGAGCGAGTCACTCATCTGGCGCACCTGCATGGCTTTGTCGAACCACTGCTTCACCTTCTGAGGATTCTTCTTGACCTGCTCTTCGAAGTCATCATAGATAGCCTGATTCTCCTGCGAGGCATTGGACGTCGTGCGTCGGAGACTTTCCTCCACCACCGAGAAGCCATTGAGCACCTCGGTAGAGACATTCAATGCCAGCAATGCCATCAAGACGACATACATCAAATTGATCATCTTCTGGCGCGGAGATATTGGGCGTTTCTTAATTGCCATAATTCTTACATATTACATCATACATCAGCCATCATCCATCAGCCATCATCCATCAGCCATCATCCATCAGACATCAGCCATATTACATCTGACTTCTCACCTGCATCGCCTCAATCATGCGCGCATAAATCGCATTCAGCTCTGCTATCTGTTGAGCCATGTGGCGTGTCTGTTCGTTAATCTCGTCAATAGTACCCATCTGCGAACTGGCACTCTTGAGCTGCATTTCATAGACGCGGCTGATACCTGTCAGCGTACGGTTCAGGTTCTCCATCTCTTCTGAATCAGCCGTCAGTCGCTTGCTCTGCTCGCTCACCTTCTTGAGCACCTCCGTCAGTTCGTTCAGTTCGTCGATATAGTTGCCTGTAGCCTCAGCCACACCAAGAGGAGCAGCCGAACCACCTGCGATAATCGTGCCACCCTGCACAGCAGCAGGACTGGAAACACCAGCCGGGCTCGAAGTGCTTGCTGCACCAGGCTCACCAGCTCCGCCACCATTGATAATAACGGTACCACCGCCGCCACCAATGACACCGCCACCACCAATGACACCGCCACCACCAATGACGCCGCCGCCACCAATGATGCCGCCTGCCACAGCTCCGCCTTTGTTACCGATAGCGGCAGCTGCTGCAGCCGTTCCTTCGGGCAGAGGCTCGCCATTGACAACAGTAGCCGAACCTACAGTCATTCCCGGATGCAGGTCGAGTTCCATACCGTCTGCCGTCTTGTCGAAAGGACGGTCGAAGGCCGACAGGAAGAATACAATGACCTCGGTGCCCATTCCCAGATAGAGGAAGAAATTCGCTCCGGGCAGGTGGGTCAACTTAAACAGGGTACCTAAGATAACGATAGATGCACCCCAGCTATAAGCATAGTTCAGGAAGGTCTGGCCAGGCACGCTGTCCATCCACTTCTGCAACTTATAAATGAAATTCAGTTTACTATACCTTGTCATTTCTTGCTACGTTTTGAATTCTTACTCTTTATCTTGTCACTGGCTGTATTCGCTAAACTGCGCACACAGCGGAATCCGATATAGCTGCGTGGCTGGTTTTGATACTCAAAGGTACGCCAGGCAGAACGGATATACGACTCGGGATCTTTCCACGAACCGCCACGCACACTCTTTTTCTTCAGTCGATAGGGATCTTCCAGGGCAGCATTATACTTCAACTGGGGATTGATGTCGTTCATCGACTCCACACCAGCCTCGGTATAGATGGTACTCGTCCATTCTGCCACGTTACCTGCCATATCGTAAAGGCCGTTGGTGTTGGAAGCATAGATACCCACCCTACTCGTTATCAGATTGCCGTCTTTGGTGTAGTTACCTTTGTCCGGCTTGAAGTTTGCATAGAAACAGCCATTGCCCGATGCTACGTCCTTGTTCTCCCAAGGAAACTCATTCTGGTCTTTGCCACGGGCTGCATATTCCCACTCTGCCTCTGTCGGCAGACGATAGCGCTGCACATAACGGGCTGCAGCACCCAGTCCCTTCAGCAGATATTCCGTGCGCCAGGCGCAGAAGGCATTGGCCTGTTCCCATGTCACACCCACCACAGGATAGTCGTTGTAGGCGGCATTCGAGAAATAGTAGCGCATATAGGCTTCATTCTCGGCATTGGGGAAGTCGTTCACCCAACAGGTGGTGTCGGGATAGACGTTGACGATATAGGTGTTCAGGAAGTCCCACGGACCTGTATATTGTCTGTTGATGGTCTGACGCACAATGCGACCCTCATCGTCAATATAGGCGGTGTCCTTGGATATCCACACCTGATCGTTGGCACGGGCACGCAAATCGGTATTGAGAATACGCTCGTTGGGGTCAATGCGATACTTACGCTTGGCAGCCTCGGTATAGTCGTATATCTCATAGCGATAGTTCAGCTGGCGCCAGTCAATCATCTTCTCGCCTGTAACGGGGTTGAAGGTATAAAGACTCTCGAAGGCGCGCTGCTCGTCCTCATTGGGTTTGCGGGGCAACGCCTTCTTCCAGTTCAGATGGGGCGTGACGGGTTCACCGTTCTTGTCCTCCTCTATCTTGTAGCTCTCGTCGCCACCATAGTTAGGATCGGCAAGACGCTCGCGCAGGATAGAGTCGCGCACATATCTCACAAACTGGCGATACATGGAGTTGGTCACTTCATGTTCGTCCATCCAGAAACTCTCCACAGAGATGTCACGGACGGGCATCGGCTTGCCCCACAGACTGTCTTGCTGCTCAATACCCATCTTCACATGTCCACGCTTAATCATGGTCATACCGTAAGGGGTGGGTTCGTTGAAAGCACGCCCACTGACACCCGTCACCTCACCGCCTTTCGAAGAAGCCAGTTTCGAACCGAAACAGCCCGAAAGCATGATGGTAACACCTATGCAACCTATGATACTGATGATTTTCTTCATATATACATATTTCTTTAGAGAATTCTCACACTTTGATGCCTGTTACGACCTTTTTTAAAGAGTTTCAGGTCAACCTGATAGCCTACGAACAGTTCGTGGCTCCCATTGCCAAGTCCTGTGCCCGAGGTGAACATCTCGTAACTGTAGCCAAGACAGATTCCGTGAAAGTTGCCACCTACCATTGCTGTGACGGAATTCGAGGGACTGTAACCCACTCCTGCATAGAGCATTTTCTTGTCGTGGGTGTATTTCACCCTCGCCGTCATATCCACCCGATAGGCTGTGCCGTCGGTACGCGCCAACACAGTGGGGTGTATTGTAAAGAACGGATTTCTTAAGCGAATATTGTATCCACCAGTCAAATAAAACATCCGACTGACCTCAAAAATTGATCGGTCGCCTAATTCTATGGCTGGTGCAGTGAGGTGTAAAGCCGATACTCCCACATACCAATTCTTGCGCTGGTAATAGAGTCCGGCACTCAGGTCGAAAGCCGTTCCATTCACGTCTGTGGTCACGAAGGCAGGGTCGGATTCCTCGTCAGGGAAATCGGCTTCAGAGCCCTTGAAACCCTCGCTCAGCATACCACCCTGCAGTCCGATGCTCAGTGTTCCGCCAAACAGCCGGCGCTTGAAGGCATATTGCAGCAGTATGCGCTTATGGGTGAACAATCCTATCTGGTCGTTCATCAGTTGCAGCCCCACGCCGTGCAGCGCTCCCAAGAACTGCAGAGGCATATCCGCAGCAATATACATCGTACGGGGATTATGCTCATAACCAGCCAACGACATATTGTAGGCACCCACCACGTTAATTTTCGGTTCCTTGCCGGCAGCACCAGGATTAAACGAGGTCTCCATTGCCCAATAATGGGCAAAGGATGCCTCCTGCTGGCTCATCATGCACAACGCATGCAGCCACAATAGTACTATCAGCAATAGCTTTTTCACATCTATATAACGTCAGCATCCACCTTTTTATTTTATCAAGTTGTTTCTTTTCCGCAGTCTGCACAAGAGTGGTCAGTCTATGACACCTGCAAAGCGGAACATCTCGCGATAGAAAGCCACCTTCTTCTCGAAGGCCAGCGGATAGGCTCTCGACGACGAAGGAAGCCGATAGAGATAAATCTGCTCCGCCTGCTGATTCTTTATCCCTGATAAGGGAGAAAACATTCCCACTTTGGGACTATTCTCCACCCCGTAATACTGGCAGAGCGTGTCGGTAGCCTTTTCTCCCGTCGTCACAACGACTCTGCACTCGGGCAGCGCTTGCAGCAGGGCATTGATGTCGGTCGGTTCCACCACCTCCAGAAACTTGTCCGAAGCATTCTCCTTCAAACGGCGCACAGCACAAGCCGTATCGAAGAAGGCTATCCCCTTTGCGTTGCAGAAATCAACGATTTCATCGAGATTAAACACCTTCTTATCCGAAACCACAAAGTGCTGTCGGTCGCCAAAGAACACCTCGCCCTCTATCCGCCAGTGGTCGTTGATGAAGTTGGGGTAAAAGAAATCCATGCACCATCGCTTGCGCTGTGGTGGGAAACTGCCAAGAAACAACACCTTGGCATTGCTGGGCAGGAAGGGCAAGAGGGGGTGATACTCCACCCCATCGCCGCTTCGGGCAATATTTTCTACATTCAGATAATTCACCTTGCAATCATTATTTGGATGCAAAATTACAAAAAAAACGAATCTTAAAGTTGCAAAAATTAGCAAAAAAGTTGCAGAATTTACAAAATCTTCCTGTCGCAGCCCCTACGACTTGCTCATTTCGAGGATTTTGAGTAATTTTGCAAAGTTTCCAACATAAAATTTATGTACGGCGATCAAGGACAGTTCAATTCTCTATTTGCGATGCTATATGGCAGTGTGGCAATCATGGCCTTTTTGTCGTGCATATACCTCATCTTTTCTCGCTCCAATATTATTCAGCCAAGTATCAAACCACCACGCAGACTCAGATTATGGGCTGCAGCATTCCTGGCTGCCATGTTCGCAAGCCATGTCTGGTGGCTTGTAATCGGCAGCGTATGGCTGACCGACGACCGTTTCGTACGCATCATAACACTGATTGCACTCGACAACTTGACGCTGCCACCGCTCTTTATGGCCATGATGCTACGATTGTTGCAGGATCGCAGACGCCCCCTATGGCCTGTATTTGTAGCTGCTGCCCCTACGGCTGTCTTCGCTGTCATTGGAATCACCACGCGCCAGCCAATCTATGAATGGGTGATGGAGGGCTACACACTCACAACGGGCATTATCTTCTGCATTTACATGATAGTAGTCGTCAAGCACTATGGAAGATGGTTGAGAGACAATTTTGCTGACTTGGAGCACAAAGAGATATGGCAGAGCCTGTTGGCACCGCTGCTCATGGTGCTGACATTCTGTGCATACGCCTATCATGAAGGCCAGCTCTACAGGGAATACCTGACGCAAATTGCTTCCTGCTTCATTATTTTCTTCATCATCTGGCGCGTTGAGACACTCCAGACATTGGAGGTGACGGAAGCAGGGGAGACAGACAACGACACGACTAAACCAGAAGCTGAAACCAACATGACTAACAACAAAAACGCTTATCAAGAAATCAGTGATTTGCTGCGTGAACACTGCGAGCAGAAACAGCTCTACTTGAAGCACAACTTAACACTACAGCAACTTGCTACTGCCATTGGTACCAACCGTACCTATCTCAGTGCCTACCTTAACGAGCGAAATGAAAGTTATAACAACTACATCAACCGACTTCGAGTCGAATACTTTGCAAAACTCTATCATAAAGCTAACGCTAACGGCCATTCCGCAACAGCTAAGGAACTGGCCATTGCAAGCGGTTTCCACAGTTATAGAACCTTTAGCGTGGCTTTCAAGTTTTTCATGGGTATGCCAGTGAGACAATGGATTAGAAAAATCAATGAAGAAAAATATAAATGAGTCAAGGTAAAAAGATTATCCAGCCACCGTATCTGAAAGAAGGAGACAAGGTAGCACTCATTGCTCCTGCATACTGGGTGGCACAGGAAGCACTTTCCATGGCAGGCGAAGTCCTCAAGAGTTGGGGACTCTGTCCTGTTGTGGGAGTGCACACAAATAGTCTGAACGTAGATGCTTACTCAGGAACAGCCGACGAGAGAGCAGCCGACCTGATATGGGCATTTGAGGATGACGACATCAAGGCTATCTTCTGTTCACGTGGAGGATACGGATCTATCCACCTATTGAAGCGCGTTGAAAAGGATATCATCCGTAATCACCCCAAATGGTTGGTTGGACACGGCGACATCACTGTACTGCTGAATGCCACTGTAGCAGCAGGAATGATGTGCATTCATGGACCTATGGCATTCCAGATAGCAGCCTGTCAGGAGCCGTCCATCACCATCACACGGAATATGTTGTTCGGCAACTTGCCACAATATAAGATTCCAGGCAATCCCTACAACCGATGCGGACACGCTGAAGGCGTCCTGGTGGGTGGTAACCTGTCAAGCTACTCGCCCATCGTCAGCACAGAGTTCCACATCTCACAAAAAAAGGACATCATCCTGTTTGTAGAAGAGGTCGAAGAGTCTTTGCACGCCGTTGACAGATTGTTCTATATGTTACGCCTGCAGGTCAACCTCGAGCGAGTGAAAGGTGTCATCCTGGGAACGTTCAATTCCATCAGGTTCGACCTCCAGTTTGGTTGCGTAGAACAGATGCTGACAGCCCACCTCAACGATCTGAACATTCCTGTCTGTTGCGGATTCCCTGTCGGCAGCAATAGCTGTCTGCCACTCATCGAAGGGGCAACATGCTCGCTCGACGTATCGAAGGACAATGCTACCTTAAGCTTCAACATCGACGGTTCACACCAACCATACCAAATCGAAAAAACAGGGGAACAACTGATGCGATAAACAAAATAACTATACTATAATGGGAAATAAGATACTGAAACTCGTCAACGATGCACGATGGACTGATGCTCTGGTGGTCAATAACAGGCTCAACGAAATTACCTTCGACCCTATGAGAAGTCAGGAAGAATTCGTCATACGACTGATTCGCGAGAATGCCAAGACAGCCTACGGCATGGAAAAGGGTTTCAGTAGCATTACAAGTCTGCAAGCGTTCAGAGAGCGTATTCCCCTGACCTCCTACGAAGACTATGCTCCCTATATCAAACGTATTGCTGAGGGCGAGCAAAATGTGCTTACCGCCTATATGACTGAGCACTTCTCACTGCTTTCCGGTTATAAGAAACTACCCATCTCCAAATGGGATGCTCAGGTGGCTTACGACTACCTGTTTTGTTCCAGCTTCTATGTAGCTGGCTGTCGTGGACTGTTAACCAACGGGATGACGCTTAATCTGGTTGACAACAGTGTTGACCGTCTTCCTACTGATGTCACTATAGGCAACCTGCTTGGCCGTCTGCTGGTGAAACGCAAATTTGACAACGAACAGGTTTATGTGATACCTGTAGAAGTTGCCAATCCTCCGCAGAGAGAAGACATCAACTACTTGCATGCTCTTTTTTCATTGAAGCAAAAAGATATTTCACTGGCCATGTGCGAATCCTATTCCAACATGCTGTTCCTCCTACGCTATATTGAAATGCACTGGCCCCGCCTTGCCGACGATATCGAGCAAGGCAGTCGCTTCATCGCTCCTGATGCTAAAAGAGCCCAAGACATTCGTGACATTATGGATGCGCATCACATCGGCACACAGCTCATACCATTACTATGGCCCGAGTTGCATTGCATCATGGTCTTCGATGCTGATAAACTGAATGCAAACTTTGAATTGTTACGCACCTATTGTGGCAACGATGTCCATTTCCTGTTTACAGGCATCAGCTCGCCAGAGGGAACTTTTTCTACCGCCATCAATCTGGATGATCCACAAACGGTACTAATACCCGATGGTGCCTTCTATGAATTCAAGCGGAAAGAAGATAAAAACTATTACCACCTTCTGACTCTCGACCAACTGGAGGTTGGCAAGAGCTACGAGATGGTTATCACCAATCTCTCCGGCTTATACCGTTACAAGACTAACAAAATCATCACTGTCGTTGGCAGATACCACGACACCCCCACTGTCATCATAGAAAAATAACACTTTTTCTGATTCTATCCTAATCAAAAGAAAAGAGAACCGTAGTTTGGGAAATAATGGGGGCAAGGGGGTTGCACGTCTGACAATTAGGCTGAAGATAGCAAACTATTTCCTTCACCCCATATCCCCGGACCAGCCGTGTCTTTCATCTTTTCTTGCATTCAGCCCGAAGGTCTTCGAGGGCTTTATATTCTGCCGGATCGTACTTCACGATAGGGGCTATGGTCATTCGGGCAGCGTTGCCAAGTCGTTTCTCAAGTATTTTATACTCTATGTATTGGGAAATAATCTGCTCCTTCATCTCGTCTGACAGTGGAAGATTGTCTTCCAAACCCGTCTCCCGAAGCATCACACGACTCCTGGAGGCTACTGACAGTTCTACATGCAGTTGTACATAACAGATGATGTCGAAATAGTCTTTCTGCGGGAAAGCATCTTTGACCGACTCAAGGAATTTGCCGGTGGGGGTGTCGTCTAAACGACCTGTCTTGATGGAGGCAAGCAGGTCGAGCTGTTTGTCGAGCCCTGTGTCTATCCAGCTGTGAATCATTTCTACGTCGTAGAAATAGGTCCATACCAACAGTCCGCCCAGTGTGCCAATGACGAAAACGAACTGCACCAGCGGCACGAAATGGAAGGTGTTGTGGAACAAATGCAGCACGGGGGCTTCCGACAACAGGAATACTGACATGGCTATATCGCTCTTTTTGACGACTGACCGGGAACGGGAATATTCTATCATACGGACTATCAGCATGAGTCCGGCAGCGACAAGGGCACTGCAGCCCATATGGACAAGCGCCACCTCGAGACCTCGGAAAAGTACGGTGCCGATGCCCATTTCGTCGCCCAACAGCAGGTAGAAGATGTTTTCGAGAATGGAAAATCCGCCACCGACGGCTGCTCCGCAGATGACGCTGTCGATGAAGAACACGATTTTCTTGCGGGCGGCCAACCAAAGGAGCGGAATGCCCTTGACCATCTCTTCGATGATGGGGTTGACGGAATCCGACTGACTCTGGGGAATGATTGTTCCCGTCAGTTGGAACAGGGCGAAACACGCCAACGCGGTCAGCATGCCACATAGTATCAGCAGGAGCAGGCGCTTCACGCTGATGAGCGAGAAGTTGTCGATTTGATAGACGACAATGATGTAGATGACTACGGGGAGGAGTGCTGCGACAAATAACATCATAAAAGCTTGAGTGAAATCATGAATTCATTATTGCCACGCCTTCCACCAACGAAGCCCGATGGTGCAAACAGATGGCCGTAGCCGATAGACAACGTCGTCTTGAGATAATTGAGGAACACCAGTTCGGTGGTGAGCTGGATGCCGGTGCTGTAATACATCTTGTGAGACGAGTTGGGATTCCAGACGGAGAGCCCTGTCCCGAAGAACGAGCACTGAATCCATGTAGGATAGCAGAACAGGGTGCCGAAATCATTGAGTCGTATGGGGCGCAGATTGAGCTCTGCTGTTGCTTTGGCAAAAGAGTGTGCCTTGATGGCATCGATGTCAGCCCCGGGCATTGCCAGTGCTGTACGGTATTGGAAGGCATTGCGATAGTCTACGCGATTGTTGCGGAACCCGCCAAAATAGGTATTGCCAAAAACAGCCTCAGCGTCTCCGAAGTTGTGTCCGGCAGCAGTCCGCAGCCAGAACGATGTGTTCCTGTCTATGGGTACCAGCGTGCCGAGGTCGGCTGTTGCTTCTACGGACGGATAGCACCTTCCGCCGGCCAGATAGCCGTAGCCCTGGATGCCCAGTTTGTAGCCCTGCTCGGCCATGACGCCTCCCAGCGATGTGCGCAGCTTGGCGATGCGTCCATACAGGGATGCTGTCTGCATCGACCTGACATCCTTCACTTCGATTTCCTGGAACAGCGGCAGCGCGTCCATGTCGCCGTATGCCCCTACGGCGAATCCCCATGAGCGGTCGTATGGCATGACCAATGTGTTCGTGTAGTCGTAGGCCAGCGTTACCATATATCCCTTGCGGCTTGCCCTCATCGGTCCGAACAAGTCGTAGAAGTCGGTATGGTTCCACGAAGCCTTCAGCGTCCAGAAATAGTATTTCCATTCGAAGTCGGCGTGGAACTTGTTTTTCCATGCGTTATTGCTCCATGGCGACATTCCGACCGACATTTTCATGCTGCTAAGCCCTACAGGATCGTTGACGATGAAACGGTAGCCCAGCACCGGTGTTACGTGGTTCCACGCGTCGGCGTCGGTGAATCCCGTGATGGTGGGGTAGGCTCCGGCAAACCGCATTTCCTTTATGACGTTATACGAGCTGATGTTGTTATAGACATTGCCGAAGTCCGTATGGGGCAGCGAGTCCCTGAGCAGTCCCACGTTCTCCAGCGCCTCCTTGTTGTTCTCGTAGGCCAGCTGTCCGTAGAGAGTCACGGCATTGGCGTCTTTCACCACCTGCCGTGCGAGTGTGACAGGTCGCAGTCCGTCTCGTTCGAACTCGAGTGCCACCAATTGTCCCGGGGCTACTTCCAGTGGTGCAAAGAGTCCGATGTCGGTATTGGTGAGCATCTCCATCTTCCGTGTCTCCAGATTGATTTGCCAGAGATTAGAGACGCCGGTGTAGTACGAGCTGCCTATCAGGTATTTGTCGTCGAGCGAGAACCGGAACTGCCCCAGGTTGCTGTCTTCCCACGTTATCAGTTCCACGGGCTTGAAGATGGCCTTCGCCAGTTCCTCGGTGTTGAACAGCAGCAGTGTGTGTTCGCCGTTGTCGCCCTGTCGGGTCAGTGACAGCCAGGTGCCGTCGTGGCTCACGTCCACGTCAAACACGCTGACGCCGAACGGGAAGGCATAGATGACCTCGGTGTTCTCCAAGTCGCGGTCCATGCGTACGATGGACTGTGTGCCGCCGTTGGAGAACAGTCCGTAGAGACAGTCGTGGGCATTGTCATATACGATATTGTTGATGCGCTGGAACTTTTTCTTCTTGACCACTTTCTTCTTCTGGATGTCGTAGATTTCCAGGCCGCGCATCTTGGCGTTGTTCGATGTGTAGTAAATGCGTTTCCCCTTGCAGTCGAGTGCAACGAATGCGGGGTTGTAGAGCTGTATGCCGTAGATGTCCTTCAGCTTGCGCTGTTCGCCGGTCTTCAGGTCAATCTCCGTCAGGTGGGCGAATCCTCCCGGTGCGTTCATGGCGGCATAGGCCTTGCCGCTGACGGAGTCGTAGACCATCGGCGACATGGACCCTAAGGCCTCGGGGGTCAGCGGTTTGGTTTCTGTGATGGGGTATTGTCGGATGGCGGCCAGGTTCTCTTC
>JAEEGF010237056.1_pt1 | contig 35090 bp, 29 predicted proteins | sample 9134171 | NCBI WGS metagenome assembly JAEEGF01 (sample SAMN16246542, study PRJNA631951) | gut metagenome | biome: gut microbiome; feature: rumen; material: AP-attached | host: Bos | place: Iran: Karaj | collected 2018-10
TTCAAATGCAAACTTCACGACATTAAGAGAGAAGAGCTGCCCGCAATAGATGACGAGCTTGCAAAAGACGTAAGCGATTTTGATACTCTTGACGAGCTTAAAGCAGATATCGAAAAGAAAGTTGCCGAACGCAAGCAGAACGCAGCCGACAACGAGGTTTCATCAAAGCTTTACGATATGATAGCAGATCTTTGCGAAGCCGATATCCCCGAATGCATGTTTGAAAGCGAAGCGGATGCGGCATACAATCAGTTTGCGTCCCGTATGGCATCTCAGGGTCTTACAATGGATCAGTATATGCAGTTTACCGGTCAGACAAAAGATTCGATGAGAAAAGCGTTCAGAGCAAATGCGGACCGCGACGTTAAGATCCGTCTTGCCCTCGAAAAGATCGCAGAGCTTGAAGGCATAGTTATCAGTCAGGAAGAAATAGACGACGAATACAAGAAATTTGCGGATGAGATGAAGGTTGAAATGAAGGATATCGTAAGCGATTACGCAACCGAAAACATTTCAAAAGATCTCACGATCCAGAAAGCATTCGAGCTTGTAAAGGCAAACGCCGAAATAACCGAAAAGGTTGAAAAGCCCGCTGATGCGGAATAAAACCCCGTTATATCAATCCAAAGGAGAAACCAGATGAGTCTTGTTCCATATGTAGTAAAACAAACAGGTCACAGCGAGAGGACATACGATATTTTTTCCCGTCTTCTTGAAGACAGAATTATATTCCTCGGCGAAGAAGTCAATGACGTTTCGGCAAATCTTGTTGTTGCGCAGCTTCTTTTCCTTGAAAACGAAGATCCCGAAAAAGATATAAGCCTTTATATCAACAGCCCCGGCGGCTCGATCACCGCAGGAATGGCAATTTACGATACGATGCAGTATATAAAATGCGATGTTTCAACAATATGCATCGGCATGGCTGCCTCGATGGGCGCATTTCTTCTTTCTTCGGGCACAAAAGGCAAAAGATTTGCTCTGCCCAACAGCGAAATAATGATCCATCAGCCTCTCGGCGGATTCCAGGGTCAGGCAACAGACATAAAAATACACGCCGACAGAATAATAAAAATTAAGAGCGATCTTAACCGTATTCTTTCTGAGAACACGGGCAAACCGCTTGAAGTAATTGAAAAAGACACAGAAAGAGATAACTTCATGACTGCCCAGCAGGCTCTTGAATACGGACTTGTTGACAAGGTCATTTCAAAGAGATAATATGCCTAAAAAAACACCCACGGATATAAAACAGTGTTCGTTTTGCGGACAGACAAATCTTGACGGAGACAAAATCTTTCTTTCCGGCATAAACAGCGATGTATTCATCTGCAGCGACTGCATAGAAACATGCGTTGAATATCTTGATGCTTTAAAGCAGCAAAATGCGGAAGAAAAGAAGAAAAACCGCTTTATAGACATAAAAACTCCAGCCGAAATAAAGCAGAAGCTCGACGAATACGTTATAGGCCAGGAAGACGCAAAAATAACGCTTTCCGTAGCCGTATACAATCATTACAAAAGAATACTCGACAAAAAAGAAGACGACGTTGAAATTGTTAAATCAAACGTTCTTCTTCTCGGTCCCACAGGTTCGGGAAAAACCCTTATGGCGCAGATACTCGCAAAAGTGCTTAACGTTCCGTTTGCGATCGCCGACGCCACAACTCTTACCGAAGCCGGCTATGTTGGGGAGGATGTTGAGAATATTCTTCTGCGGCTTATTCAGGCTGCGGATTTTGATATCGAAGCTGCTCAGAACGGTATCATTTACGTTGATGAGATAGACAAAATATCAAGACGGTCCGAAAACCCGTCCATCACAAGAGATGTTTCGGGCGAAGGCGTTCAGCAGGCGCTGCTGAAAATTCTTGAAGGCACGGTTGCGAATGTTCCTCCTCAGGGCGGAAGGAAGCATCCGAATCAGGAATTCATAAAAATAGACACAAAAAACATTCTGTTTATCTGCGGCGGCGCTTTTGCCGGACTTGAAAACATCATAAAAAAGAGAACGGCAGGCTCTGTGATCGGATTCAATTCTGATGTAAAAACTAAAAAAGAAGTCGATCCGAGCGTATTTTTAAAGCAGACGGAAAGCCACGACCTGATAAAGTTCGGTCTGATCCCCGAGCTTGTAGGACGTCTTCCGGTGATCGTTTCAGTTGATAATCTCGACAAGGAACAGCTTCTGAAAATACTTAAAGAGCCGAAAAACTCGCTTGTAAAGCAGTATAAAAAGCTTCTTGCCATCGACGGTGTAGATCTTGAATTTACCGACGAGGCGCTTGAAGAGATCGCCGATGCCGCGGTAAAAAGAGGCACCGGTGCAAGAGGGCTGAGAACAATAGTGGAAAAATTTATGACAAAGCTTATGTTCAACGCACCTTCAGACAAAACCATACGCAAGATCGTTATCACCAAGGATTATGTAACAGGTAACGGAGAACCGGAAATAACACGTGAATAAAACAGCGGGAGTGATTTGATGCTGGAATATTACAATGCCGTTAAAAGTCCTCTGAGAAAAGCTCAGACTCATTATAAAATCGTTCCGAAAATAGTCCCTGCAAAAAAATGTGTTTCTTTTCGTATAACACCTTTATACGAAAAACTCAGATTCAGCGGGGAATATACAGTTACGCTTTATCCCGTAATGCAGAGCGGACAGAAAAAAGATATATCTCTGAATATCGTTTCTGAAAGTGACGGCAGCCTGAAGTTTTCTGCGGAAATCGGCGACGAGCAGGAATACAACGTGATTTTAAGAAAACACGTTGATGAGAAATATGAGGATGTTGAAACATTCAATATTTACGCGCTGAATGAAGATCTTTACTCCCTTCGTCCGTACAGAGGCGATATGCACCTTCATTCATACGGTTCTGACGGAAGAGACGATCCGCTTTATGTAGTATCGTCTTACAGAAGAGTCGGTTTCGATTTTATGGCTCTGACCGATCACAGAAACTATGCCCCTTCAGTAACGGCAAAAGCATTTTACGGCAAATACCCCATCGATATGGCGCTTTATCACGGCGAAGAGGTCCATCCTCCCGAAAATGCCGTGCATATGGTCAATTTCGGCGGTTCGTTTTCGGTAAACGCTCTTATAGAAAGCGATAAGGATAAATATTACGCCGAAGTAAAAGAGATAATGAAAACGGTAACGGATTATCCCGATCCGTCAGCCGAAAACGAAATATATATGTATGCTTCATGCAAATGGGTATTTGAAAAAATACGCGAAGGCGGCGGCATAAGTATATTCTGTCACCCCTACTGGCGCGTCTGGAACGGTTATTACATAAGTGACAGGCTTACGGATTATATTCTGAAGAAAGAAGATTTTACCGCATATGAGCTTATAGGCGGATACCATAAGTTTGAATTCGACTCAAACGAGCTTCAGCTTGCAAAATATGCGGATATACGCGCTCAGGGCTATAAGCTGCCGATAGTAGGTGTTTCGGACTCGCACGGATGCGATACAGGCGAGCTGATGAACTGGTTCGGCACTATCGTTTTTGCAAGATCTTCTTCTCTTGAAGACATAAAACAGGCTATAACCGACCTGAAAAGCGTTGCATATGAAACCGTAAGAGATGAAATGCCCCGAGTTCACGGCGAATTTCGGTATGTGGCATACGCTTTTTATCTGCTTCGTGAAGTATTTCCCATTCACGATCTTTACTGCAGCGCAGAAGGCGCTCTGATGTACAGACTTTCCGTAGGTGATGAGTCTGTTGTTCCCGCACTTGATGCGCTTAAGGGAACATGTGAAAGATATCTTGACGAAATATTCGGGAAAACCGATATTTAAAGGAATATATGAATAATTACGATAAACTGAAAGAAACATTTGACGGTCCCGAATTCCTGCCCATCGTACCGATGAGAGGAATAGTGGCTTTTCCGAAATCGATGCTGCATCTCGAGATCGGAAGAAAAAAGACGGCAAGCGGTCTGAATTTTGCAATGAAATCAAACCGTTTCGTTTTTCTTACGCTTCAAAAGGACTTCACAGCACAGGATGTGAACGACACTAATATCTGCGCTGTAGGCACGATCGCAAAAGTAAAGCAAATACTTAAACTTCACGGAGACACAACAAGAGCCGCCTTTGAAGTTATCTGCAGAGCCGAAATATGCGGAAGCGTTCGTGATGTAGGCTATGAAGGCGCAGATATCAATATACTTCCCGAAAAACTGCTTTTTGCCGAAGACTCCACCGAGGCTGACGCCCTTATCCGCAAAACACGCGATACGTTTGACAATATGATCGCGGTAATGGAGAGAATGTCTCCGGATGTGCCCGCAAACGTTATGATGAAAAACGAGGCAGGCGAACTTGCAGACTACATTGCGCAGAATATCCGCATAGGCTTTGAAGACAAACAGCGGCTTCTTGAACAGCTTGACCCCGCAGAACGACTTTACGATATCATCACCGTTATGAAAAGAGAAACGGAAATGATCCTTCTTGAAAAGAAGATCGATACGAAAGTCGGAATGCGCCTGAATAAAAATCAGCACGATTTCGTTATCAGAGAACAGATACGGGCTTTACAGGAAGAACTCGGAGAACAGGGCGGAGAAGCGGGCGGATATGACGATGAAGACGATGAGTATTACGATAAGATCGACGCTCTTCCTCTTCCCGCCGAAAACAAGGAAAAACTGCTCAAAGAAGTTTCGCGTCTTATGAAAATGCCTTCCGCTTCGCAGGAAGCAGCGGTAATAAGACTGTATCTTGACGAGTGCCTTGAACTGCCGTGGGGGAAATATACGCAGGATACCCTTTCCGTTTCGCGTGCCGAAAAAATTCTTAACGACGATCATTACGGACTTACGAAAGTTAAGGAAAGAATTCTTGAAGTTCTCGCCGTTCGTCAGATGACGGAAGGTCTTCCCGCAAAAGACGGCTCACGCGCTCAGATATTATGTCTTGTAGGTCCTCCGGGCACCGGCAAAACATCAATAGCAATGTCTGTAGCGAAAGCATTAAACAGAAATTTTGCCCGTATTTCTCTCGGCGGCATTCATGACGAGGCGGAAATACGCGGACACAGAAAAACATATATCGGCTCTATGCCGGGCAGAATAATAAATGCGATAAAAGAAGCAAAGAGCTGCAATCCCGTTATTTTGCTTGATGAGATAGATAAGCTCGGTTCTGACTACAAAGGCGACCCGTCGGCGGCGCTTCTTGAAGTGCTTGATCCCGAACAGAACAAAACTTTCCGCGATAATTTCATAGATATGCCGTTTGATCTGAGCAGCGTATTCTTTATAACAACGGCAAATGTTGCAGATACGATTCCCGCTCCGCTTTTAGACAGAATGGATATCATTGAGCTTTCGTCTTACACCGCTGAAGAGAAATTTCATATCGCAAAACGCCATCTTTTGCCTAAAACGCTGAAAAAGCACGGATTTACCCCGAAAATGCTGAAAATTTCAGACAAAGCTCTTCGTGAGATAATTGATTTTTACACACGGGAGGCTGGAGTAAGAAATCTCGAAAGAGAGATCGCTTCCGTTTGCAGAAAGGCTGCAAAAGAGTGGCTTTCAATGCCCGACGACAGCAGGGAGCCTATATCGGTAACGCAGAAAAATATCGAAAAATACCTCGGTCCGAAAAAATTCAGGCCCGACAAACCCGCTTCAAAGCCGCAGATAGGTGTTGTAACGGGGCTTGCATATACAACTGTAGGCGGCGAAACTATGCCTGTAGAAGTAAACGCAATGGAAGGCGTTGGCAAAATAGAGCTTACGGGACTTCTTGGCGACGTTATGAAGGAAAGCGCTCATGCGGCGGTAAGCTACATACGCTCAAAAGCTTCGGAATACGGTATAGCCGAGGATTTTTATAAAACAAAGGATATTCATATCCATGTTCCCGAAGGCGCCGTTCCGAAAGACGGTCCGTCGGCAGGCGTTACAATGGCCACTGCTCTGATTTCTGAGCTTTCGGGAAAAGCAGTAAAAAACGATGTTGCCATGACGGGCGAAATAACCTTACGGGGCAGAGTGCTGCCGATAGGCGGTCTTAAAGAAAAATCAATGGCTGCATACAAAGCGGGAATGAAAACGGTTATCATACCGAAAGACAATCTTCCCGATCTTTACGAGGTTGACAGCGTTGTGAAAGACAATATCGAATTCAAGCCTGTTGAAACGATAGACGAAGTAATCAAAATTGCAATGGCGTAAATTCGTTAAAAAATACAGACCGGAAAATTCCGGTCTGTTTCTTTTTATAAATTTCAGTCGGGGAAATAATTGTTGAGATTTGCAAGGCCTGCTTTGAGCGCGAAAATATTTTCTTCGCATCCTTCAAATTCAATAGAATAATTTCCGCTGTATCCGCTGTTTTTCAGCAGTCTTATGCATTGCTGTACGGGAACGTTGCCCTGTCCGACTATTGTGCCTCGCAGGTAGTTGCCCGCACGGGAGCCGAACCATCCCATACCGGGAGACGGCAGGTTGCCGTTTCTGACAAAGAAATCTTTAACATGAACGTGTATTGCATACGGAGCAAGCTTGCCGACTGCTTTTGCGGGGTCATCGTCTGCGCAAAGGAAGTTGCCCATATCGAGAAGAAGTCCGAAATTATCGGACGCTACGGCGTTCAGAAGCTTTTCGACCCTGTCGCTGTCCTGACAGAAAAAGCCGTGGTTTTCAAACATCGTTTTTATACCGAGACTTTCGGCGTATTCGGTAACTCTGCGCGCGCGGGGAGCTACGATCTTCACGCAGTCGTCAAAACCGCGTTCCGTTTTTTTGGAAGCGGGAAAACCGCCCGTAATATCGTGTCTCATGCGGGGAGCGCCGAGAGCCTGAGCGATAGCAAGCTGTTTTTTGAGAGCTTCAAACTGCTCTTCGGGGTCGTTGTTGAGAAGATCTGCACCGATAGTGTATGCAGAGATCTCAAGCCCCTTGTCTTTTGCGTATTCGCGGATATCCTTCGCCTGCTCTATTCTGTCTTTACCCTCGGGAGCATATACGTCAATAAATTCTATTGACGAAAAACCGAGTTCTTTTGCTTTGTCTATTACCTGAAAAATATTTGCTCCGGTATTGCCCATATACTGCCCGAAGCTGTAAGAGCTTACGCCAACTTTCATCAGATATCACTCCTATCTTACTATATCAACCGATTTTCCGGTTGCTGCCGATTCGTATATCGCGTCAAGAATTCTCATAAGCTCAACTCCGTCGTCTGCAGGCGCTTTGCATACTGCCTTGCCTTCGATGGAATCGAGGAAGTTTTCGTTTTCAACATAGAAGAAATCGCCTGTTCCTGTCGGTCCGCTGATCTTGATATCTGCTATCATATCGTTGACTTCGGTATGAAGTTCGAACGGATCAAGCGTAAGACCTGCCTTGCTTCCGTAAAAGACAAGTCCGCCGGGAGTATTGTTTGACATATTAAGGCTGAAGCTTGCCTCAACATACAATACCGCGCCGTTATCAAAACGGATCATTGCGGTAGCGAGGTCTTCAACGGTAAAGATCGGATCTTTTACCTCATCAGCCATAGCGGACCATGCTTTGCCGCCCGTTTTAAGGTTCGTTCTTGCGCCGAGCTTATTGAACGTTGCGCCGAAAACCGATACGGGCTTAGGATTGCCTATTACATATCTTGAAAGGTCTATTACATGAACGCCCAGATCGATAAGAGGTCCGCCGCCTGAACGTGATTTATCGCCGAACCATCCGCCGGGGAATCCTGCGCGGCGAAGATAAGACGCTTTGATAAAATAAACATCGCCGAGATAACCCTTGTCTATAAAATCAAGGGCGGCAGCCGCATCGTTGCCGTGACGGCGAACAAAACCTACCATCAGAAGTTTGCCGTTTCTTTCCGCGGTTTCCTTCATGGCAAGTGCTTCCTGAGTATTCATAGCCATGGGCTTTTCGCATTTTACGTTTGCGCCCGCATTAAGAGCTGCTATAGTGCATTCGGCGTGAGCGCTGTTCCATGTGCAGACCTCAACCGCGTCAAACTTGTTTTCGGCAAGCATCTGCTTATAATCGGTATAATATTTCTTGAATCCGTATTTTTCCGCAAAGTTTTTGGCGCGTTCTTCGTTAAGGTCACAGCATGCAACAAATTCAACGCGGTCGCTCATTCTTTTATATACGTCACCGTGAACATTGGCGATACTGCCTGTTCCGATAAATCCGAGTTTGATAGCCATATTAATTCCCTTTCTCAATCAGTAAAGTTTTTTCAATGCGTTTGTAAGAAAATCGAACGCAAGCTGAATATCTTTTTCGGGCGTGTCGCCGCATTCGCGCTCAATGGTAAGAAATCCGTCGTATCCTTCATCTCTGAGAGCGGCAAGGTATTCCATAAACGGAACATTGCCTGTGCCGAGAGGAAGTTCCTGATAAGTTGTTTCTCCTGTTTTTATACCGTCTTTTGCGTGAGTGTGAACTATATAATCTTTAAGAACATGGACTGCTTCAACCGGATCCTGTCCGCAAAGCATAACAAAGTTTGCCGGGTCAAGATTTACTTTTGCCGATTTTGTATCAACTTTTTCAAGAATACCGCGAAGCTTGACGGCGCGTTCAGGACCTGTTTCGGTAGCGAAGCATACGCCTATAGAGTCGCCGTATTTGCCGAGAGCCTCAATTGTTTTGCAGACATTTTTATACTTTTCGCTGTTTTCATCTTCGGGAACATGACCGATGTGAGTTGTGATAACATTTGTTCCGAGATCAACGGCAAGATCCATCATAGCCATTGTCCGCTTGATTTCTGCATCGTTTTCACCGTATGCGGAAAAATCCATACCGAAGTCGGCGCAGAGAGCTGAAAAAACAAGCCCGTTATCACGCACGAATTTCAAAACGGCCTTACGGTCGTCCGCAGTAAGATTTTCGGGAGCAAGATCGCCACCCGTAACATACGGCTGCAAACCCTTTGCGCCCATATCGCGCGCTTTGATAACAGCCTCCTTGAACGGAAGTCTGAATGATCCGGGCATAACGCCTATTTTCATCATAATAATATCTCCTCGCCTGATATATATGTTTGTTTAAGTATATATCAAACGAGGAGAAAAGTCAAGCATTTTATGATTTTTATTTATTTTGTTCGTTTTTTGCCCCAGAAAAACAGTGCTACCGTGCCGGGACCTGTATGTGCACCGATAACAGGACCTATATAGCCTATATGGACCTTGCCGTTGAGCTTTTTATATCTGCTTTCTACCTGCCCTGCGATCTCATCAGCCTCTTTTTCACGCATGGCGTTGCAGATAAAGCTTTTTTCGGAATAATCGTCTCCGTTTTCAGCATTTTCAGCCATCATATCAAGCATTGCCTGCATAACAGCTTTTTTGCCTCTGCACTTTTTAACGGGGATAAGGTGTCCCTCATAATCAACATGAAGAAGCGGACAGATATTCAGAAGCGAGCCGAACCAGCCGGAAACTTTTGAAACACGACCCCCTCTGATAAAATACGTAAGATCGGTAGTATAAAACCAGTGATGAAGATTGAGTTTATGCTCTTCCGCCCAGTTGTAAACCTCTTCAGCGCTCTTACCCTCGTCTCTCAGATCGGCAAGCTTATCGGCAAAAAGCCCAAGACCTCTTGAAGCGGCAAGAGAATCGATAACATATATTTTTCTGCCCGGATATTTTTCGGCGCAAAGCCCCTTTGCGACCGTTGCGGAAATAAAGCCGCCCGAAAGACCGGAAGAAAGGCAAAGGTGAACGATATCTTTTCCTTCATTTAGATAAGGCTCCCAGAATTTAACGAAATCTTCTGCATTAGGCTGAGATGTGCGCGTCATTGCGCCTTCTTCCATCGTTTTGAAAAATTTCTCGGGTGTAATGGTAACAAGATCGTCAAGATATTCCTTTTCCCCGAGCATATATTTGTAAGGCACAGATTTAATGTTGCGGGAGTTGCATTCCTCCAGTGTAAGATCAGCTGCGGAATCACAGCAAACAACGTATTCCGTATTAGGCATAACCGCCCCTCCTATAATGAAAATATATATCAACAGATAAGAATCTCTCGTTGATATAATCATATCACAATATGGTTTTAATGTCAAGATAAAATCGTTTTAAATATTATAACTTTTTGTAAGAAAAACAGATATGCTCCTTTATGCGGAACATATCTGTATTTTTTCAACGATATTACTGTTTTAAGGACGCCATTTTTGTAGTCTGCCGCTGAGCCATAACAAGATTGTAGTATATCCCTTTGTTTTTAAGCAGTTCCTCATGCGTTCCCTGTTCGGCAACCTTGCCTTTTTCAAGCACGATAAGTCTGTCTGCATGGCGAAGAGTTGAAAGCCTGTGAGCAATGGCGATAGTTGTTCTGCCTTTTATAAGACGCTGCAGCGCTTCCTGTATTTTGCTTTCGGTTTCGGTATCAAGCGATGCCGTAGCCTCATCGAGAATAAGAATTTTCGGGTCGCGCAATATCGCTCTTGCTATTGCTATCCTCTGTCTTTCACCGCCTGAAAGAGAATAACCGTTTTCGCCAACGACCGTGTTATACGCATCAGGCAGTCTTATAATAAACTCATGCGCGTTCGCGATCTTTGCCGCGGAAAAGACTTCCTCGGGAGTAGCGTCGGGCTTTGCATAAATGATGTTGTCGTATATCGAACCTGCAAAAAGGAAAGTTTCCTGAAAAACCGTGCCTATATTGAGGCAGAGAGTTTCTTTGGAGATATCGCGGATATCAACGCCGTCTATAAGCAGCTTGCCGCTGTTTAAGTCGTAAAGCCTCATAATAAGATTGATAAGCGTTGATTTGCCTACGCCGGAATGCCCTACAAGACCGACCATTTCGCCTTTTTTGATATCAAGGGATATGTTTTTCAGCACCGGTTCATAGCTCTTGTAGCCGAATGTGGCGTTTACGAATGAGATATTGCCCTCGATCTCCGGAGTAAGCGCGTTTTCTTTATCTTTTATATCGGGATCTTCGTAAAGGATCTCGTTAAGCTTTGCCATGCTTGTTACTGCGTTTGCAATAGAACGCGGAAGCGATGTGAGCCAGCGAAGCGGTCCGTAAATAAAACCGATATAGCTCATTATCTGCGTAAATTCACCGAGCGAAAGAGGCTTGCCGATAATTGAATGACCGAGTTCGGGGCTTATTCCGTTCAGAACGGACTGCGCGCCGAAATACAGAACAAGAAATTCGCCTACGCCTACTATAAAGCCGAGCATCGGAAAAAGTATTGCCCAAAGCTGCTCGTTTTTCTGCGATGTTTCGGCAAGTTTTCTGTTTGCTTCTGAAAATTTTGCGATCTCGCTTTTTTCAGTACCGAAAACCTTTACTACTCTGATACCTTTGATGATATCGTGAAGTATTCCGTTTGCCGCCGATGAAAGACGCCACTGTTTTTCATACCTTCTGTGAATAAAGTTCCAGAACCGCGCCGCGGCAAAAACAACGAGAGGAACGGGGATAAATACAAACAGCGTTAAAAGAGGTCTTGTGGCGATAAAATAAACAAGAACGCCTACAAACACAACGCCTACTTCTATTATCCATACCGTTTCGGATTTTATAAAGTCCGTAATAACGGACGTATCCTCAGTAAGACGCTTTATCAGGTCGCCTGTAGTCCTTCTTGAGATCGAAGACATAGACAGAACCTGTATCTTATTGTAAAGCTTGATGCGGATGCTGTTTACGAAATTTGCGGAGGTTGCGTTTCTCAGCCTTGCGGCAATGATATTTATAACGCGCATCGCCACATAACAAAGAAGCATAAGCAATACGAGGATAAGGATCATAAGCACGGGGTTTTTATCTCCCCACGGTTCGATCCCCTCGGATGCGGGGAAAAGATATTCGTCTACAAGCACTCTGTTTATCTGCGGGATAATAAGGTTTATAACGTTCGTTATAAGCACAAGAAGACCCGAAAAAGCGAATGCGGGTATATAATTTTTGCCGAGCGCGAAAAATTTTCTTACTATCGAAACTTTATTTGAGCAGTGAGGACATATCTTTGTATTTACGATATAATGCTTGCCGCATTTCGGACATACCGTGCTTTCGATATGTATTTCCGTCAGTTCGCCCGTTTCGATATAATAATTTGCCGCCTTTATAAATTCGGACACCTGATTCAGACAGCTTTGCGTAAAGCGGCAGATACGGATGCTGTCGCCGTTTTTCATTTCCGCTTCAAGGCTTGCGCAGCCTATATGCGACGAAATGGAAAGCTCTTTTATTTCATTGAAATCGCAGCGAAATTCTTCTTTTGACAAATTTTTACCGTCTGCATAAAGAACAAGAGTATGATCTTTTGTAAGAATAATTCTGCCAGAACAAAGAAGATCGGAGGAGTCTATATCATATTCAACGCTGTAAAGCGCATCGTCTGTGTTTATTTCCCGATTCAAAAACGGTCACCCCTTTCGGTGCTGTGCATGACGTTACTCAGATAAGAAACGCCTCTATCTTTTTTGCGCTTGAAGAGTCAAGCTTCATAAAATCGTCTATAATATATCTGTTTCCGTCAACATCCCGTATCTGAACGGCGGTTTTTCTGTCAGGATCGATAAATTTTATGTTTCTTGAAGCGTCCCTTACGGCAAACTCCCGCTTTCCGGCAGTTGTTTCGACCTCAAAATACATAAAACCCATCCTGTCTTTTGCGGAAAGGATACGGGTGACCGCAGGGCTGTAATAAAGCTTGTCAAGCTCGTCTGAAACGATTTTTTTCTGTTCTTCCGAAAGGCTTGCAAGATCGCGCAGAATGCCGATCTCTTTTCCGTCTTTATCTGAAACACAGATATATTCGTCCGGCGCGCGGTAAGGCAGCGCTCTGTTCAGTTTTACTTTGCCGTATTCGGTGCCTTTATATGTAAGAGAAAGATATCCGCCTTTTTCGGGCGCAAACTTAGCCTCGTTCACGTCGATCATTTCAAGGTCGGCAAGCTCTACTATAATGTTATCGTTCATATACCGTATTTCCTTTCTTTGTCTATTCGGCAATACCGATATGCTTTATGGCGTCGAACTGAAGCATATATAGCTTGTAATATTCGCCCTGCTTCTTTATCAGCTCATCATGTGTGCCGTATTCGACCATATCTCCCCTGTCTATAACAGCAAGCACATCGGCATCACGCAGAGTGGAAAGTCTGTGAGCGATGGCAACGGTCGTTCTGCCCTGTTGGAGATTGAAAAGAGCCTGCTGGATATTGCGTTCGGTTTCGGTATCCATTGCTGCCGTTGCTTCGTCAAGAATAAGTATTTTGGGGTTCTGAATTATCGTTCTTGCGATAGATATGCGCTGCTTTTCACCGCCCGAAAGATCCTGACCGCCAGCGCCTATCCTCGTTTCATAGCCGTCGGGAAGCCGCATAATAAAGTCATGCGCAGACGCGGTCTTTGCCGCCTGTATTACCTCTTCCATTGAGGCGCCGGGGTTTGCGTAGCGGATATTGTCTGCTATCGTGCCGATAAAAAGATATATTTCCTGCGAAACGATACCTATGTTTTTTCGCATATCTATGCTTGCAATGTCTTTTACGTTTACGCCGTCTATCGTTATTTCTCCGTCGTTTACGTCGTAAAGCCGCGCCATAAGATTTACTATCGTGCTCTTGCCTGCGCCGGTTTTACCCACAATTCCCACCATATGTCCGGCTTTTACCGAAAGACTGAGATTTTTTATGATCGGATGACCGGGTTCATACTCGAAACGAACGTTTTTCATTTCGATATCGCCTTTCATCTCAGGCATGCGGACGGGATTTTCGGATTCCGAGACGTCCGGGACTGCGTCCATGATCTCGAAAATACGCTGTGCGGAGTCAACGCATCTTGCCCACCAGTTTGAGACCCAGGCAAGAAAATCGAGCGGGCTGTAAAGCATATTCATATATGCGGTAAAAGTCATGAGTTTACCGAGAGTCATCCCGTTTATATGATGTATAATCATTACGCCGCCGACAAAAAGAACAACAAGATTGGTAAGCATCATAATAAGTCCGAGCAAGGGGAATATCGTTGATTCCGCATTTGAAACGCGTTTGTCTGCCGCGGCGCTTCTGCCTGAATAGCCCGAAAAACGTTCGCCCTCTTCTCTTTCTTTCGCAAACGCCTTTATTATTCTCTGTCCGCTCATTGAGTCGCTTATATAAGACGACATATTCGCCTCGTTTATCCAGCGGACATGATGAAGTTTGCGGAAAGCGCGCTGAATAATGCGATAAAGAAACAGAAGAAGCGGTATCATAACGAGAACTATAAGCGACAGCTGCCAGTTCATATAAAACATTATTATAAGAATGCCGATAAACATCAGCGCATTCACAACAACGCTCGGTGCGCCGTCAACAAAAAACCAGTAGATATTGTTTGAGTCTCTGTTTACGCGCGTCATGAGCGAACCTGTCTGCTTTGAAGTGTAAAAGCTGACGGAAAGGCGCTGCATTGCCGAAAAAATGCGGACTTTAAGGTCATATACGACCCACGGGATTATTCCGGCGACGATATACGACTGACCGATATTTATAAGCAAAGAGGCAACTCTTGCAAGAATGATCACGGCAAGAACAAGCCCTACCTCGCCGAAGAGATTGGCGTCAACACCGGGCGTGAGAACGTTGTCATATAAAAGCTTTGTTCCCACATACGGCGACAAAACCGAAAAAACCGTGCTGATAATGAGCATCGCAAAATACGCGATGAGTTTATTTTTATAAAACTTGAAAAATCCCAGAAGACGTTTGAAAACCGAACCTTTATCCATGCATCTCGGGCATACTTTATGCTCGGGATCGGGATATCTTGAGCCGCATTTCGGACAAAAAAGCTCCTCATCGACCCTTTCGCTGTATTCTGCCGGTTTTCCGTCTTTAAAATCGTTGAAATGGCGGATAAACGAAGTGAGTTTATTTGCAATGCCGAGAGAAAACCTGATCAGCTCCTCGTTCGGCTCGTTTTCATCCTTCTTTTTCGCCACAAGACGCGCCGTTGAAACAAAGCGTTCGATTTCCAGAGATTTTATATCTTCATGCGGTATACTGTCAAACGAAACAAAATCAAAAACAGTTTTCAGCTTTTTTCTGCCGCCTGTTTTTTCAACTCTGTCGTATCCCGTAAGATAGTATATGTTATCTTTGTCAAAAAATATCCAGCAGTCGGCAAAATTGCCGTCTTTATCCATATCGGTATAGCCGTATGATATAATGCTGCTTATTTCAATTCCCCTCGCTCTCAAAGCGTCGGCTATATGCACGGGGATCCTTGAAAGATACGTTTCAGCAGTCATGGCTTCACCATCCTGTTCACATATTTACCACGGTAAACTTTACCATAAAAAACAGATACTGTCAAGCATATTTATGTTTTGTAAAAGTATGTTTGTTTATCAGTTACAATAAAGTCATAAAGCGACAAAGAACAGATTTTTGGAAATATAAAAGAGTATTATAATACTTTTATATAAGATTTTTATATGTTTTACTGTATAATAATATTGAAGACAAAAAATCACGGTGCATCATAAGGAGCTGCCGATATTATGGAAAACAAAGAGATACTGCTCGTAAGAGAACTTGCGAAAAAAGTGGCTGATCTTGCTGCCCTGCCGATACAGAAAGAAAAGATCCGTCTCTGGAAAAAGCTGAACGGTCTTCATCCTGAAAGACCGATGTTTATGATCGATCAGGTTTGCTGGAATGAAATGAACTACGAAAACGAGCTCACGCTTGAGTGTGAAGATCCCGTTTTGCGCGACATAGAGTGGCAGCTGAAAGAAACGCTTTATCGCAACAAGCATATGGAAGACGACCGACCCGTGCGGAATTACGTTGTTACGTCAAAGGTATATACGGTCGATAACATAAATATGCCCGGCATCACGCAGGACGGAGGCAGGGGCGGAGCAAAGACCCATGTTTATGTAGATCAGATACCCGATGACGAGGCGCTTGAAAAATTTTTCAAAACGCCGAAAGTAACCTTTTTTCCCGAAGAAACAGAAAAAAAGAGAGAAAAATACAACGAGATCCTTAACGGCATCCTCGGCGTTAAAATGACGGCGTATGACGGATATTTTCATTACTGGGACAGACTTTCGTGGTGGCGCGGCGTTGAAAACATAATGTATGATATTGCTGATAACCCCGAATTCATCCACCGTATCCTGAAAAAAACGATCGCCGTTCATATGTGCATGCTCGATCAGCTTGAAGAAAACGGTCTTATCACAACAGGTATGGACACGGTCCACTGCACGGGCGCATACAACGACGTTATGCAGGGCTACAGCGACGATCCGAACGAAAAAGCCGACGATCACACCGCAAAAAACAGCTGGACCTACAGCGCGGCGCAGCTTTTTTCGATGGTTTCGCCGGAAATGCACGACGAATTTGACGTTCAGTATATAATTCCGTGGTATGAGCGTTTCGGTCTTGGATATTACGGCTGCTGCGAGCCTGACGACATTAAGGTAGATGTGCTCAGAAAGCTGCCGAATCTGCGTAAAATATCAATGAGCCCGTGGGTAAATGTTGAGCTCGGCGCAGAAAAAATAGGAAAGGATTTCGTTTTTTCAAGAAAACCGAATCCGTCGAACCTCGCGTGGGATATTTATCCGGAAGAAAATATAATAAAAGAGTTCAAAGAAACTCTGAACGCCACGCAGAAAAACGGATGTCCCGTCGAGTTTATCCTGAAAGACATTACAACAGTCAAAAACGACCCGACAAAGCTCTGGAGATGGGCTGAAACGGCGCGAAACCTCTGCAGGTAAAAAAAATGGACGGTAAATATTATTTTGCAGGATATTCCACCGGAAGATCTCTTTATGAGATCACAAAAGAACAGGCAAAGAAGCTCACGCACCTGAACGTTGCATTCGCAACCGTTTCGGACGGAAAACTCACGATCGACGCGCAGCGGCCGTATCTTTCGGAACTTGAAAGAATAAGAAAGCACAATCCTTCACTGAATATCCTTCTTTCAACCGGCGGAGGAGATCAGCACGGGCACGGTCCGGCAACGTCAAGCGATGAAAAGCTGAAAACGTTCGTTGACTCTACCATGCAGATCGTATATGAGTTTGATTTTGACGGAATAGACTGCGACTGGGAATTTCCCGGCGACGACGGCATTCTTGAAGAAAAATATCAGCATACCCGTCTTTTTGCCGAATACAGAAAAGCGCTTGACGAATACGAAAAAAAACGCGGCAGAAAATGCTGGCTTACGACCGCCGCGGCATGCGGACAATGGTATATAGACAGAACGGAAATAGATATTTCGCATAAATATCTCGATTTTATCAATCTTATGACGTATGACCTTCGCGGCTGGGATCAGCCTGCGGGCCACCATACGTGTCTTTACGATCCGAAAAACGCGCCTGTTGTTTTCAGCGCGGACCGCTCTGTAAAAATGCTTGAAAATATCGGTATTCCGAAAGAAAAACTCGTTTTGGGCGCCGCGTTCTATTCAAGAATGTGGAAAAACGTTTCGGGCGGCGAAAACGGATTGAACGGTATTTCTCCAACAGGCGGAGGGTTCGGTCCTGCCTCTACCGAAATAAGCCTTATTCACGAAAAGAGCGGAAGATTTAAAAAGTATTACGACGAATACGCAAAGGCCTCATGGCTTTTTGACGGAAAAGACTTTATTTCATACGATGACCCCTCATCCGTAAAAGAAAAATGCGAATATGTGAAGCGCGAAGGACTCGGCGGCATGATGTATTGGGAGCACGGCTGTGACAAAACCGGAGTTCTTTTTGAAACGATCCATAAAAACCTGAAAAACGAATAAATGACCTTAAAAGTTACCGTTATAACATCTGAAAAGTGTTATAACGGTTTTTTTTGTGCAAAAGTACGGGAAAGCGGGAGGCGAAAAATATGATATTATATTTATGCAAATGCGAAGGGGACCCCGCATGAAGCAAGGCGTATGAAAGAGGGCGTAAAGAATAAGAAAGAAAAAGGAAAAAATCACGGAATAGAGGATCATTCAGGAGCTTGCGAAAATAGCTTTTGACGACATTTCAAACTATCTTTCGTTTTTTTGCGACGAAAACGGAGAAACAAGAATAGAAATAAAAGAAAGCGACGGTCTTGATACACGTTCGGTAGCGGAAATAACGAATTCACGGTCGGGATTCCGTTTTAAGCTCTACAACAAGCAGCAGGCGCTGCTGAAACTCGGCGATTATCTCGGACTTTGGAAACGGACGCCGGAAGAGGAAACGGAAGATCTTGACGAGCTTGAAATACTCACTTCATGATAAAAAGAAAAACAATACCGTGGCAGCCGCTTTCGCAAAAGCATAAAAACTATATCCGCAACTGTATGAAAAGCACTTTCAGTTTTGCTGAAGGTGCGGTCCGCTCAGGTAAAACGATAGCAAATGTGCTGGCGTTTGCCTTTCTTCTCGAAAGATCGCCTGACAGACTGCACCTTGCGTCGGGAACGACTCTTTCCGCCGCGCTTACGAATATAGGCGACTGCAACGGGTTCGGTCTTGAGCATATCTTTCGCGGCAGATGCCGCTGGGGCAAATACAAGGGCAATACGGCTCTGTTTGTAAAAACCATGAAAATGGGCGAAAAAGTTGTTGTTTTTGCCGGCGGCGGCAAGGCTGACAGTTACAAAAGGATACGAGGTAATTCATACGGGATATGGATAGCCACGGAAGTAAACAAGCATTTCATTTCAAAAGACGATCAGTGCTTTATCGACGAGGCTTTCAACCGTCAGCTTGCGGCGAAGATGAGACGTGTGCTGTGGGATTTCAATCCCGATTATCCGACGCATCCGATATATACGGAATATGTGGATAAATATATAGCACTCGGTCTTGACGTAAACCACGAAAGATTCTGCATACGGGATAATCTTTCAATATCGGCGGAAAGGCGCGCAGAGATCGAAGCGCAGTATGAAGTCGGTTCTTTCTGGTACAGACGTTCCATTCTTGGCGAAAGGGCTGCCGCGGAAGGGCTAATTTTTCCGCAGTTTGCAGCGGCGCCTGAAAACTGGACGGTTTCATCCGTTCCCGACGACGTTTCTCAAATAATCATCGGGGTGGATTACGGCGGAAACAGTTCCGCTTCAGCCTTTGTAGCGGTCGGCATGAGAAAAAAAGAAAACGGCGTCACGGTCCTTGCGGACAGGCGGATAAAAGGCAGAAAGGGCGAGATCACGCCGGATATGATCGAAAATGAATTTATTCTGTTTGTAAAATCACTTTATCTTAAATTCGATATACCAGTTACATACGCTTTTATGGACAGCGAGGCGCAGTATCTTACCGCAGGCGTTGTTATGGCAGCAAGAAAAGCCGGGCTGAAAACGGCGATAGCAGACAGTTTGAAAAAACCGATCGCAGAGCGCATTTCAATAAAAGCAAGGCTGATTTCCCAACACAGGTGGTCGGTTTTGAAAGACTGCAAAAACGTTATCGCAAGCACGGCAACTCAGCTCTGGGATCCGCATGATCCCGACAGAAGGCTCGACAACGGCACATGCGATATAGATACCGCCGACGCTGAAGAATACGCATGGGAACGGTTTATCCGCTGGTAGCCGTTCCCTGCAATTTCAGGAGGGAATTATTTGAACTACTCAACGATTCTGAAATGTCTGCGGGAATATTTCGGAGCGGAATGCGCGGATGACGGAATGATGCCTCTCATTGAAAAATGGCGCGAATGGTATTCAGGCACATCCGAAGGATTTCATAAGATCTTTATCAACAACGGTCTTTCGACCGTTTCGAGAGAGATGTTCAGGCTAAACATGGCAAAAAGAGTCTGCGAAGACTGGGCAAACCTTCTGCTTAACGAAAAAACTCTGATCTCGATCTCAGGCGGCAGTTCGGAGGAATTTGTATGCGGAAAAAACGGCAAAAGCGGAGTGTTGGGCGAAAACGGCTTTCACACGGCAATGAACCGTCTTGTCGAAAAATCCTTTGCGCTCGGAACAGGCGCCGTTATATGCTGCATTGACGGCATAATAACTGACAGAAACGGAAATATCGTTCAGGCAAAGGATGCAAAAATCAGGTTTGATTATGCAGACGCGGGCAGTATCTTTCCCATTTCGTGGTCAGGGGACAGCGTGACTGAAGCGGCATTTGCAAAACAGACCGTGGAAAACGGAGAGACTCTTCTTTATATTCAGGCGCATCTTATCGAAAACGGAGAATATGTTATCTACAACAGATGCTTTTCTGAAAGAGACGGACTGAGAGAAGAACCGCTTCCCGAAGGAACGGCTCCCGCGCTGAAAACGGGGTCGTCTCTGCCCTGGTTTGCCATGATACGTCCAAACACGGTAAACAGCCTTGTTCCGTCTTCGCCGATGGGTATTTCCGTTTTTGCTGATGCGATAGATATAATAAAAGGCATCGATCTTTGCTACGACAGCCTGAATATGGAGTTCGTGCTCGGCAAAAAGATGGTGTTTTTGCGCAGAGATCTGCTCGAAAAAGACGGTGACGGCAATTATTATGCACCTCAGGACATAAACAGGCAGCTTTTTATGTATCTGGGCGACAAAGCGATAGACGGAGATATGCTGCCGCAGGAGTTTAACCCGCTGCTGAGAGTAAACGACCATGTGCGCTGCATTCAGGAGCAGATGAATTATCTTTCTTCGAAATGCGGTTTCGGTGAGAGATACTACAGGTTCGATTCTTCAAACGTCGTTACGGCAACTCAGATAAACAGCGAGAATTCAACGCTTTATCGATGCGTGAAAAAGCATGAGATCCTTCTCGAAAAAGCGCTGGAAACCGTTATACGGACAGTTCTTTACATAGGCCGCGCGATACTTGGCAAAAATGTAAGCGAAAAAGACTGTATAAACATTATTTTTGATGACTCCGTTATCGAGGATAAGGCGGCAATGATGTCAAGAGACCTTGAGCTTGTAAAGGCAAAAATAATGGCGCCGTATGAATTCCGCGTTAAATATTTCGGCGAAAACAAATCAACGGCAAAAAGGATCATTGCGGAGGAATGCGTATGAAAAACGATATACTGAGATCAGTTTTCAACGGCGAAAACATTGATTTTGAAACGTTTGAAAAACGGTTTGAAGAAAAAGGCGGCTTTAACGCCGTATACGGAGACGAAATAAAAGACAGCAAAGAGCTTGAAAGAAGGAACAGCGAGCTTGAAAAAGAGCTTGAAAACGTTAAAAACGAAAGCAGGATTGATCTTGCGCTGTCAATGCGAAGAGCAAAAAACATAAAAGCGGCAAGGGCTGTAATGGACGACAGCCTGATCTATGACGAAAACGGGCTTAACGATGAGCTTCTTTACGCGCAGGCAGACCGTCTTTTATCCGAAAACCCCTGGCTTTTCGATCACGGGAGCAGTGAGGCAAAAAGCGTTTCGACTTTTCTGCCGGGAGGTCCCGAAAAATTTTACGACCCGTCACGGATGAGTGACGATGAATATTACAGAAAAATAATGAAAGGTGACAGTAAATAATGGCAAACACATTTCTTACGGTTCAGCAGATCGCCCGCGCGGCACTGCCGATACTTCATGACAATCTTGTATTTCCGGCGCTTTCATATAAGGAATTCTGCGCGGGAGTAGGCAAAAAGGGAGACGTAGTGCAGATAAAAAAACCTGCGGTGTATTCTGCAAACGAGTTTACTTCTTCGATTTCCGTTCAGGATATAAAAGAAAACAGCGTTCTTGTTACGCTTGATAAAATTGCGGATGTTTCGGTAGAGCTTTCCGCAAAGGAAATGGCGCTTGACCTTGAAGATTTCACAAGGCAGGTAGTTTATCCTGCAGCGACAGCGATCGCAGAAAAGATCAATGCCGACGGACTTATGCTTTATAAGGATATTCCGTTCACCTGCGGCGCTGCGGGCACGACTCCGTCCGGAATTTCCACTTTCGCCGCGGTTTCAAAAGCGCTCAACGACCGCAAAGCCCCTCTTGCGGAACGATACTGCGTCTGGAACAGCGCCGCCCTTGCTTCTTTTCAGAGCGACAGCGCGATCGTTTCCGCTGAAAAATGCGGAACTACAAAGGCTTTGCGAAACGGCAGCATAGGCAGGATCATCGGTCTTGAAAACTATATGTCACAGCAGGTTTGCACACATAAAAAGGGAACGCTTTCGGGAGCTCTCAAAGTTGCCGAAAACACTGCCGCGGGAGCAGACAGAGTAAAAATATCATGCTCGTCGGGAACGCTCGTAAAAGGCGATATCCTTACAATAAAAGGAAATAATTACGTTGTTGCGGAAGATGCTGAGGCAAATTCCTCTTTTATTACGGCAAAAATATACCCGGCAGTTGCCGAAGGAGGTTTTTCGGCGCAGGACGCTGTGACTTTAATGAACGATCATACCGCAAACATAGCATTCCACAAAAACGCATTCGGTTTTGTTTCACGTCCTCTTGAAAAGGCAAGAGGCGCGGAAAGCTATGTCACTTCTTTTGACGGCATATCGCTCAGAGTAACTTTGGATTACAACATTGCGACTAAAAAGCAGACGATGTCCGTAGATACGCTTTACGGTTTCAAAACTCTTTATCCCGAACTTGCCGTGCGTGTTCTGGGCTGATATGGCATATATAGATTTTGATTTTTACATAAGCGTTTACAAAGGCGCTTATGTTGACCCGAATGATTTTGACCTGTATTCAGAGAGGGCGTGCGATATCATTGACGGCATAACGGCAGGGTGCGCGTCTCATGCTGCAAAAGATGACGAAAAAACGGACACAGCGAAAAAAAAGGCGGCAAAGCTTGCCGCATGCGCGCAAACCGAGTATCTTTTGTTTTTAGGCAATAAAGAATATCTCGGTATTGCAGGCAAAGAGATATCACGGGAAGAAGTGGGAAATGCTGCAGTTTCGTACAGAAAAGAAAAAGGCGTTTCATATCTCGGTATCCCGGTTTGCGGCCTTGCGCTGATGTATCTTAAAGGATCGGGACTAATTTTAAGAGGTATCTGATATGGACGAAATCGAAAAGGGCGTTTATGATTATCTGCGACGGCAGGAAAACGGAATGTCTGCCCTGTCGCAGGAAGAGATACGCACTCTTGCGGAAGAAATAGGGAAAAAAATTGTTGAAATTCTGATCGAATCGGGATTACTCGGTCAGAGATAATGTTATGCGAACGGGAAAACCTTGTATTTTTCCGTTCGCAATTCATAAAGGATGGTAAAATGTTTGAAAAACTGATGAAAAGCGCCGCAACGATATACCACAAAACAGGGGAAGACAGCGAAGGGCGCGGAATATACGAAAGATTTGTGCTCAAAAACACTCGGTTTGAGCGAAAAGAAAGCGTCCGTCCTACCGTTGCGGGGCTTTTGCCGTATAACAGTTTTAAGCTGTATGTAAAATCAGGCAAAAACGATAAGCCGATCTACGCAAGCAAAAACGATTACGGCGCAATGACGGAATATGCGAGAAAGCTTTGCTGGACCGTAGCGGAAGGCGACGTGATAACGCTCGGAGTCACCTCGTTTTCTTTTGAAAACAAAGAGCTTGACGATATAAAATCAGAGTGCGAGATATTTACGGTAAACTCGGTGCTTGAAGAAAATATTTCAGATACGGGCGTAATTGAAATAAGCGGAAGAGGACGGGTGTTTTACACATGAATAATTCGTTTGAAAAGCAGCTTGTCGACTGGCTCTCCTCTTTTGACGGCCTGCCAAAGATAAGTCCGGAACTTCTCCCGAAAAAAAACGGAGAGCTTTCGATAAAAATCAGAAAAGGTCCGAAGACCGTAAGAATGTATATTTCGGGCGTTAAGATCGTTTATGCGGAGTTTTCGTTGCGCCTGCGCGTTTCGTATGCAGACTCAAAAACAAGGCTTGCCGCCTTAGCAACGCTTGAAAATGCGGGAATTGCGATCAGAGATGGCATCGGTTCGCTTTCGGGCATAAAAGCGTTGTGCGCGGGAATAAAAGAATATCCGAAGCTTTGCCAGAGAACGGATAACGGCGACGACGAATATGAAGCGTTATACTATATTGTTTTTTCGGAGGATGAACGATGAATTTTGCGAAGGACAGCGATTTCAGGATCGCCGTTAAAGTGGCTTACGATACTTTTGCCCCTCTTTTTTCGGGAGTAAAAAAAATCGAAAGGATATTTTCACCGCATAAAATCACATACCGCTATATTTCGGGCGGAGCGGCAAAAACGGAGATAATCGGATATTCCGAAACGATCAGGATTGCGGCGGATCTTGTTTTGGATGATGCGGCATGCATGTATCTTTATTCCCTTGCGGAAAAGACGGGAAGGGATTGTCAGACGGAGATATTCCTTTACGATAAAGAAGAGGTCTCTCCCGGAACTTTTTACGGAAAAAGGTATCCCGTAACCGCCGCCGTAATAAAGATCGCATCGGACGGAAATGATCTGACTTCATTTTACGGGTTTGAGGCCGAGTTATACATAAACGGTGAAGGAACGCCGGAAGAAAGAGAGGTATTGCAGTGAGGATATACGTAAACAATGCCGATATCACCGACAGAATAGTCTTACAAAGCGTAAGGTGGAAAAGATACGGCACTTTCCGTTCCGCGCTTTCATTTACACTTGAACCGCAGTTCACGGAAGGAATATCGATAGAACACGGTATGAGAGTTAAAATGACGGACGATTTTTTGCAGACTGTTTTCTGCGGCGTTGTAACGGCGGCATCGGAGGAATACGTGACCGCATACCGCTCTTCGATTTCGGTCAGATGTCAGGGACTTGAGGCTGTTGCGGCAAGACGCGCCGCGGGATATTTTTCTACGGACGCGCAGACAACGGGAGCCGCGGCAAAAGCCGTTTTCCGGCATTTTTTTTCTGCTTCAAACGACGAGGGCTTTATTTATAATTCCGCACTTTTTTCGGAAGGCGCCGCAATTTCGGGCTATACCGCATACGGAAAATCGCTTTCAAAAATTTTCGATGAGCTCGGTGCGGCAGACGGCAGCAGATGGTGGATACTGCCCGACGGCACATTTTATTTTATGAATAAGATCGAAGTGCCGTCATCGCCTTACTGCGTTGATCTTACCGGCATTGAAAGCAATGCGCTTACGGATCTGATGTCGTTTTCAGCCGTCCGTTCAGGTGACGGATACAGAAACGTGCAGTATGTTTCAGGCGCGAACGGAATAACGGGCAGAGCGGAAAACGCTGCCGAAATAAGCAGAATGGCAAGGCTTGGCGGAACGGGCAGATACGAAAACGCGCTTTTTGTTCCGCTCATACAGACCGCTGCGGAGGCAAACGCGGCGGCTGAAAACATACTGAAATCGTATGAAGAGAACGGTTTCAAAGCCGTTTTTTCAACGAACACATACGGACTCGGACTTTTTGACCGTATAAACGTAACTGCGCCGCAGTTCGGGCTTTCAGGTCCTGTTCCGTTTATAATAACCGATATTTCAGCGAAAGACAGACCGCGCGAAAACGGAGAGCTCGCCTTCACATATACCGTGACTGCAAAAATGTCTGTTTCGGGAGCATCGTTTATACGTCCGCCGGAATACTGGACGGAGACTATAGGCAGGATATCCGGATAAAGTGTTTTTTTAAAAAAATGATTGGAATGCCACTTGCGAAAACCATTTTTTAGTTGTATAATATAAACAATACAATGAAAAATCAGGGAGCGGACAGGATGAAAACATCTGTTAAAACAGCAATATCATGTATAATTGCGGTCATCGCGGCAGCGTTGATAATATCGATCGTTTTTTCGGGCAACAAAAAAGACGCCGATTACGAAAAAGCGCTCGCTCTTTACAGAGAAGGAGATATCAACGGCGCATATGAATATTTTTCCTCCCTTTACGGATATAAAGACAGCGCCGGGTATGCAGAAAAGATCTTTGCGGATACGAAGATAGATACCGTCCGTTTTGTTGAAGCAGGCGACATACTGACTTTCGGCAGATACGAGCAGGATAACGATGAAAAAAACGGCGCTGAAGAAATAGAATGGATCGTTCTTGAAAAACGGGGCGAAAGCGCGCTTGTTTTAAGCAGATATGCGCTTGACAGCATGGCTTTCGATCCGCCCGGCGGCGGCAACGACTGGGAGCAGAGCAGCGTAAGGCGCTGGCTGAACAGATCGTTTCTTCTTTTTTCGTTTGACCCCTGCGAACAGGCAAGAATAGAAGAGACCGTTTTATACGAAAACGGGCAGCCTTATAAAGAGGCAGACAGCATTTTTCTTCTGAGCGTTGAAGATGTAAACAAATATATGAAAGAGAATGCCGACAGAGCCTGCGAGGCAACAAAATACGCAATTGCCATGGGCGCGCATACGGATGAATCGCATTTGTATGACAGGTATAACCATGAGATCGAAGCTCCGCCGAGGTGTCACTGGTGGCTTCGGACCCCGGGTAACACCGACGGCACGGTCATAAGCATTTATTCTTCGGGGAAAATAAATACGGACGGAAATCAGCCGGACGACGAGTACCGTTCAGTCCGTCCCGCAATGTGGATCGATCTGCGGATGCCCGAATAATCGACTTTTTTCCAAACAATAGCAAAAAAACTTGAAAAATCCGAAATGTTGGTATATAATACTGTAAAAGTATTTTATAAAAGGTGAAATTGCATGAAAATTCTTGTTATCAACGCAGGCAGCTCTTCCGTTAAATATCAGCTTTTTGATATGACGAACGAAAGCGTGCTTGCAAAAGGTATCTGCGAAAGAATAGGCATTGACGGCGGCACTTTCAAGCACAAGGTTCCCGGCAGACCCGACCTTAAAGTTGCCGTTGAAATGAAAAACCACAGCGAAGCCATTCAGCTCATAGTAGACACTCTTGTTTCAAAAGAGCACGGCGTTCTCACATCAATGAAGGAAATCGACGCTGTAGGACACAGAGTTCTTCACGGCGGCGAAAAATTCTCAGGCTCGGTGCTCATTAACGATGACGTTATAAAAGCGATAGAAGACTGCTGCGAGCTTGGTCCTCTTCACAACCCCCACAACCTCACGGGTATACACGCGTGCGAAGAAATTATCGGCAAAGTGCCTCAGGTAGCCGTTTTTGATACAGGCTTCCATCAGACGATGCCCGCATATGCGTATATGTATCCCATTCCTTACGAGCTTTACGAAAAATATAAGATCCGCCGTTACGGTTTTCACGGCACATCTCACAGATATGTCAGCCAGAGAGCTGCGGCAATGCTCGGCAAAAAACCCGAAGAGCTTCGCATAGTAACGTGCCACCTCGGAAACGGTTCTTCCGTTGCTGCGGTAAAAGGCGGCAAATGCATAGATACGTCTATGGGTCTTACCCCTCTTGAAGGACTAATGATGGGCACGCGCTGCGGTTCTATAGACCCTGCGATCGTTCCGTTCCTTATGGAAAAAGAAGGACTTTCGATCCGTCAGATAGACGAACTGATGAACAAAAAATCAGGTATTCTCGGCCTTCACGGCAAAACGAGCGACAACAGAGAGATAGAAGACGCCGCAAAAGCAGGCGATGAACGCTGCATGCTTATTGAAGACATAATCGTTCATCAGCTTGTAAAGTATATCGGCGCTTACGCCGCTGAAATGAACGGTATAGATGCGGTAGTATTCACGGGCGGAATAGGCGAAAACAACGCGGGATACCGTATTCGCTGCGCAGAACAGTTCGCTTTCCTCGGCGCTGCGGTCGATCCCGAAAAGAACAGCAAACGCGGCATTGAAATAGATATTTCAAAAGACGATGCAAAGCTCAGATTCCTCGTTATACCCACAAACGAAGAGCTTATGATCGCAAGAGACACTCTTGAGCTTTGCGGGAAATAATTCATGGTTCTCGATGCGATAACCCGAAAGCGGTAATTTTCTGATATATTATTTACAAAAAACAGACACGGTTTTTTTCCGTGTCTGTTTTTATATAATATGCTTCAAGCCGCTTTGGATGCGCTGTTTTATTCCTCGAATATCGGTTCGCTTGATACCCAATAATAAGCTCCGTCGTCTCCGAGCGCAAAAGTATGAACAATCATTCACGGATCCGAATAAACAGGACAACATTTGCAGCAGCGCTGTAAAAAGCGGGGATTATCGTTTTTATTCAAACAAAAAATCTTTTGTAAGACCGATTTCTGAAGTATCTATCGGCTCAAAACCGAGAGCAAGCGCGGGAGAGTTTTCGCAAAGGCGGTAATCGCGCTTTTCTGCACAGACAAAAATCGGATCGGTGCATATGCTGTTTTTATCGTAACCGCGAATATTTTCCTCTGCGTTTTGCCATTCATCAAAGGTCATCATACGGCTTTCGATATCTATCAGCGCTCTGCCGTTTTTGTTGAAATACAGGTTTCTGTTCATTGATTTTAAAGATTTAAGCGAAGGTGTGCCGCTTGAGTTTGCGCCGTCGCCGAAAGACAGCATTATCCTGTCGCCGTTGCCGTCTTTCTTGCTGCCGTCGCGTTCGATAACGCCGTCCCCGTTTGCATAAACGATATTTCTTTCAAATACCGAATCTCCCGCGGGACAGATATACGGCTGAATATCCGCGGCGCCGTTTCTTTCGAAAGAAACGTCAAAAATATTGTTTATAACAATATTGCCTATGCTTTTTATAAATATTCCGGCGTTTACAGCGGGGGCGGACTCATCGTATATAATATTGTTTGTGACCGTAACGTGGTGCGCCGCATCGTCAAGAAAAATACTGTGGCCGCGCCAGTTTTCCGTAGCTTTTCCGCGGTATGCGCCGCAGATGATATTATGGTCTATAACGTTATCTCTGCCTATGCCCCAGCCCTCTATTCCTCCGCCATCCGCAGAACGTTTGCCTGTGTTGCTTATCTTATTATATGAAATAACGTTTTTTGTTGTCTGATTATACTTCCAGTGTTCTTCAAAAGGAACGCCGTCGATACCGTTATCGTGAAAAACGCCGTAACGCATGCCTTTCATTGAAATTCCGTATCGTGGCACGCCGTCTATTTCATTATGAGTGATAAGGTTTTCGCCGCTGTTTATAAGATATATTCCCGCGCCGTGGCAGACAAATTCGCCGGCGCTGCGTATTCTGTTGCCGCAAACGGTGTTGTGTTTGCTTATATAATTGAGACTTCCCGGATTTTCGCCTATAAGGAATATGCCTGCATAACCGGGACTTTCGATATCGTTCGCATAAATCAGGTCGTTTTCGCAGCATCCCTTAAGCGTTACGGCAACATAACCCGCATACGTCATTCTGCAGTTTTTTACGGTTACGTTTTTTGCGTTCTGCAAAGAAACAAGAGCATTTATATTTTCGTCATACTCCGCAAGGATGTTTGCGGGTCTTGACTGAGCCGCAAGATTTTCGCCGAATGCGTTCATCATAAGAGAAAAACCGCATATTTCAATATTATTCACCGGTTTTTCGTTTTCACCGCGCACAGTGAATATCTCATTGAGCGTTCCCGCAACTATTACCGACTCACCGATCTTTTTGGGATCTTCGGGCTTGAAATATACTCTGTTTTCCTCTATCGCCCAGTCTCCGGCGTCCTTTATAAACTCGCGGGCGCCGCAAAGATAAGTAAAATTGCCGCTCCAGTCGCATTTTCTTATAAACGTTTCAATACCGTTTTCCGAAATGCTTTTAACCTTCAGTATTTCGCCGAACCACGCCGAAGAGTTTTCGCAGACCGCCTGCAAATGAGAGGAGTCTTTTATACCTTCTCCGCTCATATCTCCGCTTCTTGCGGTTCTCTGACGTTTTCCGTTGCAGAAAAGCGTGTAAAAATCGCCGATCTGAGAGATATCGGCATAAAAAACGCCGTCTTTACATTCTTTCCAGCCTGTGACGGGAACACCTCCTATAAGCGTTACGTCTTCACCGTCCGCAGAAGAATAGTATATTTTATGGTTTTTGTCGCAGTCTGCAAAACCGATCTTCACCGTTTCGTCAAGATAATAAGTGCCGCCCGTAAAAAGGATCGCCGCATCGCCGTCAAGCCCTTTCGCTATTTCGGCGCGCATTGCCTTCTGCGCCTCTTTTATAGAAGAATACGGACTGTTTTTTGTTCCGTCTCCCCTATTTTCGCATCCGGGCGAAACATATATTTTAAAGCTGAGCTCATTTTCGATATTGCATTTTTTCATTTTGTTCCCTCTCATATTATTAACTGTTTATTTTGAGTAATGAGTAAGCCGTGTCATTTTATTCAAGCAGTTTAAGAAGATCGTTTACGTCTGCCGTGGCAAGACATACGCAGGTATCCGAGGCGCCGTAATATATTTTTACCTCACCGCTATCCTCAAGCAGCATACCGCACGGGAAAATCACGTTTTGTCTGTATCCCTCATCGGTTTCTATGGGAGTATCGGGGGCTATGAGCGGTTTTTTGTATACAGAAACAACTTTTGACGGATCGTCCAAATCAAGCAGCATTATCCCTGCCGTATACCGTTTTGGCCAGAAGCCGTCCCAGCCGTTTTTGCCACGTGTGTCGTCGCGGTCTACAGCGTGAAATAGCGTAAGCCATCCTTTTTCCGTTTTTATGGGAGCCGCCGCAGGGCCGATCTTATCGTTTGCCCAGGGCGCATGCTCAACACCTATCACAAGGCGGCTGTTTCCCCAGTAAACAAGGTCGGGTGAGCGCGAAAGCCATATATCGAATCTGTCACGTCCTCGCCCGTATACAGGCATCGGTCTTTCAAGGCGCACGAACTCGCCGTTTATAAGCTCGGGGAAAAGCACCATATTTCTGTTGTCAGGCACGGTTGTGCTGATTATTTTATAAGACTTCAGATCGTCCGAAAGCTCTGCAATCGCGCCGCAGATACCGTGTTTCGTATCCATTGCAAGGCAGAGGTAGAGCTTGTTGTTTATCATTATTATGCGCGGATCGTAAAGACGGTTCAGTTCGGGGTCGTTATCAGGATCAGTGCTGTCCATCAGCGGAGAGGGATCAAAGACCCAGCCGTCAACGCCGTTTTTGCTTCTTGCAATACCTACGCACGTTCCGACAAAATGACCTGTTCCCGTTTCGTAACCGTGCTGATCCGTTCCGTAATCATCGCGAAAGACCATAACGTATTCGCCGTTGTATTTTAGCACTCCGGCGTTGAAAACAAGCGATGCGGGATACGGAAGATCTTTTGCGGTAACGATAGGCTCGGATCTTTTTTTGATGCAGGGGTGCGTTGTAAGTTCGGGATATACTTTAGGCATAAATATCTCCTTATCATTAATATCGGTAAACGTATTTTCACCGTAAATTATAAGGCAAAACGCGCGGTTTGTCAATACAGAAAACGAATATCAGTTATTTCGTATAATCGGTATTCATTGCTCTTTTCTCAAAAAAACAGTGCTGTTTTGCCTTTTTATATTGACAACGACTTCAATTACATATATAATGATAATAATCATTCACGAAAAAACTCGGAACAAAAGAAAAAGGTCGTTTTTTCAGGCTTTTGGCGTATGCCTGAAGCAGTGAAATATCCATTTGGAGGTATTATGAACAACAGAGAATGGTTCAGGTCTGCCGGATACGGCATGATGGTGCATTTCGGACTTTATTCATTGCTCGGCGGCGAATACCGCGGGCAAAGAACGCCAACATACGGCGAGTGGGCGCAATCGTGGTTCGGAATAGGCACAAAGGAGTATTCCGCGCTTGCAAAATGCTTTGATCCCGTATATTTCAACGCCGATGAATGGATCAGCGCCGCAAAATCTTTCGGAATGAAATATTTTGTGATCACCGCAAAGCATCATGAGGGGTTTGCGCTCTTTCACTCAAAAGCCGATCCGTTCAATGTTGTTGATGCAACGCCGTTTGGCAGAGATATTATTGCCGAGCTTGCGGAGGCGTGCTATAAATACGGGCTTAAATTCGGTCTTTACTATTCGCAGGAGCTTGACTGGCACGATCCCGACGGCGGCGGCTACGATAAAAAGGGCGGCTGTTCGGGGAGAGACTGGTATAATTCGTGGGACTGGCCCGATATTTCCGCAAAAGACTTTTCGCGCTGCTTTGAAAACAAAATAAAGCCGCAGGTAAAAGAAATACTCACAGGCTACGGTGATCTGTGCCTTATATGGTTCGACACGCCGGGCGTTATCACGAGATCGCAAAGTCTTGAACTATTCAATATGGTAAAAGAATATCAGCCCGACTGCCTTATAAACTCGCGGCTTGGCAACGGAGCATACGATTACGTTTCGCTCGGAGACAACGAAATACCTGCCGAACCGCCGAAGGAAATGACTGCCGATGAATCGGGCGATATGAACGGACTTGGCGGCTATAAGTGGTCGCCTTACGGTCTTTACGAAACCGCGGCAACGCTGAACGACACATGGGGGTTCAAGTATTTCGATCAAAACTGGAAAACGCCCGAAACGATAGCGAAAAACAAACGCCATCTGAACGAAATGGGCGTAAACTATCTTCTGAATGTCGGCCCCGACGGTCTGGGAAGAATACCGTCTTTTTCTCTCGATATACTCAGGCAGGCAAGAGAGATCGAAGAGCGCGGATAAAAAAGCAGGTTTCCCGTTATTTCAAAAACATAAACCCGTAACTGAGCAAAACGCTCGGCTACGGGTTTTTCATCTCATACGAAATAATAAAAAAACGGTCCGCTAACAGTCTTTTTGCAATTTTTTCCCTTTAGTCGCAAAAGGATAGTATAAGCTGCAGAGGATTATTTGTATGACCGTTGAGCACGGCGTTGCAAGACCGATAAGAAAAAGCGAACCGCCGCCCACGATGCGCATGATAAACGCAACGGGGATCCTCACCAGAAACGCGCCGGCTATGCCCTGTATCATAACAAATCCGGTTTTTTCCATTCCGTTGTAAAAACCTATAAAGCAAAAAAGAAAGCACGTAAGCAAACAGTCTATGGCATAGGCCTTCAGATAATCCCATCCGCTGGCTGCGGCGTCGGGTTTATTCGTGAAAATACCGGCAAGCAGATCTCCGTGAAAAAACGTGATATAAAACATCAGAACGCCGAAAACGACCGAAACCGCTATACCGCTTTTCAGCGCCTTTACCGCTCTGTCGGTTTTGCCCGCACCGTGGTTCTGCGCTACGAAAGCGGACATGGACTGCATAAATGCGGCGGGAACAAGCATAATAAACGCGCAAACCTTTTCCGCAACGCCAACGCCGGCGGAAGCCGTGACGCCAAGCTGATTTACTATTGCAAGCATAACGAGAAACGATATCCCTACAAGCAGATCCTGCAGGGCTATGGGCGTTCCGATACGAAAGATCGTTTTCGCGACTTTTTTCTTTAATCTGAGGTGTGTTTTATTGAATTCAAAAGGCAGCTCCGTTTTTCTGATGATAAAAAATGATATTATAACGCTGATAAGCTGCGCCATTACCGTTGCCGCCGCTGCTCCGGTCGCGCCGAGATGAAAGACTGCAACGAAAAGAAGATCTCCGATTATGTTGAAAACGCAGGCAATGCCTACGGCGATAAGCGGAGTTTTTGAATCGCCGAGTCCGCGAAAAACGCTGCCAAGCAGATTATACGCCGTGATTATAACAAAACCTGCTCCGCATACTGCGATATAGCTTTTTGTAAGCTCAAACGCCTCTTTCGGCGCCTGCATGATCTTTGCAAGCATGTCTGCCCCGACAACGCTTACAGCGGTAAAAACAACGCCTGCTATTGCAAAAATGATCAGACCCGTGCCGATCGTTTCAGCCGCCTCTTCGGGATTTTTCTGACCTATTTTCTGACCGACCGCAACGGTTATCCCCATTGAAAAGCTGACAAGAAGATTCGTTATCGTCATTATTATCTGCGAACCTGTTGAAACTGCGGAGGTATCCGCCTCTGTTGCAAACTGCCCCACAACAAGAAGATCTACCGCACCGTAAAGGGACTGCAGAAACATCGCAAACAGCACCGGAAGCATAAACTTCAGCAGTTTCGGCAGTATCGCCCCTTCGGTAAAACTGTTTTTTTGCATAAAATCCCCCTTCAAATCAAAAACCGGATAGAAATATAAGGCTTCGAAACGCTACAGACACTATTTACCGTGAAAATGCAGCAAGAAAAAAGAATTCTTCTGTCCCGGGGCCTCAACTACCTAATGGCAAGGGCAACGAATCAGTCAAAAGACCTATCCATGATGGGACAAAGAACTCTTTTATAAAGATATTATATCACAAAGAGAGCGAAATGTCAAGCCCATTGAAAAAAAATGAAACAGCCGAAATAATCCGTCAAAGCAGCATGATGACGGACGATTGTCGGTAAACATATTTCTCAACACTGTTTTCGTAAATTTTTAATCCGTTTTTTTGCTTTTACCCTTGATATTCTCTATAGAAATATAAAGCTTCGAAACGCTACAGACACTATTTACCGTGAAAATGCAGCAAGAAAAAAGAGTCCCTTCACCCCGGGGCTCATACTACCATAAAAATGGCAACGGCAACGAATCAGTCGAAAAACGACCTATCCATAATGGGACAAAGAACTCTTTTATAAAGATATTATATCACAAAGAGAGCGAAATGTCAAGCCCATTGGGAAAAAAAGAAACAGCCTAAAAAATCCGTCAAAGCAGCATGATGACGGACGATTGTCGGTAAACATATTTCTCAACACTGTTTTCGTAAATTTTTAATCCGTTTTTTTGCTTTTACCCTTGATATTCTCTATGAAAACATGTATAATAAGAATAAAATACGTTAACGGAAAAAACATACAGATCCGATCAAAAGATCGGAAAATGAGGTGTATATTCATGGCTGCAACAGGATCATTCAGAAAATACCCGACGCCGGTCTTCGGCGGACCTGAAACAGGAACCATGTTCGACGCATTCGTCCGAAAGCAGGCAGACGGACGGCTGCGCATGGACGTCTCGTGGCGTCCGAGGGAATCTTTAGCAGTGACCTTCTCAGATGACGGGATCCGTTGGAGCGACCCCATTATCACTCTCGATCCGAACCCTGCGTCAGGCTGGGAGCAGATAGTGAACCGAAACTGCGTCCTTCCCGATCCTGCAGGGAAGGGTTGGCTGATGTGGTACACCGGCCAGGTCTGGGAGGGTGGTCACGGAAAATCGTGGATCGGTATTGCCCGCTCCGACGACGGA
>JAEEGF010968808.1_pt1 | contig 35088 bp, 20 predicted proteins | sample 9134171 | NCBI WGS metagenome assembly JAEEGF01 (sample SAMN16246542, study PRJNA631951) | gut metagenome | biome: gut microbiome; feature: rumen; material: AP-attached | host: Bos | place: Iran: Karaj | collected 2018-10
CCCGATGGCCGTGAGCCTTACACCATCGTTATTCCACCGCCCAATGTGACTGGTGTGCTGCACATGGGACACATGTTGAACAACACCATTCAGGACATTCTGGTGCGCCGAGCACGCATGGAGGGCAAGAACGCCTGTTGGGTGCCTGGCACAGACCATGCCTCTATTGCTACGGAAGCGAAAGTGGTAAAGAAACTGGCTGAACAGGGCATCAAGAAGCATGACCTGACACGCGACGAGTTTCTGAAGCACGCCTGGGCATGGACTGACGAGCATGGTGGCATCATCCTGAAGCAGCTGCGCCGTCTGGGTGCCAGCTGTGACTGGGACCGCACGGCCTTCACGATGGACGAGAAGCGTTCGCAGAGTGTCATCAAGGTTTTCGTCGACCTATATAACAAAGGCCTCATCTATCGTGGCCTGCGCATGGTGAACTGGGATCCGAAGGCACTGACAGCCCTCTCTACCGAGGAGGTGATCTACCGCGAAGAGAAGAGCCACCTGTTCCACCTGAAATACTATGTGGCTGACGAAGTGTCCGCTGATTCTCTCAGCGGAGAGGGCAACGTCGTCCACAAGGACGAAAAGGGCTACTACGCCGTTGTGGCCACCACGCGTCCTGAGACCATCATGGGCGATACCGCTATGTGTATCAACCCCAAGGACCCGAAGAACCAGTGGCTGAAGGGCAAGAAGGTCATCGTACCACTGGTGAACCGCGTCATCCCCGTCATCGAGGACCGTTATGTGGACATCGAGTTCGGTACGGGCTGTCTGAAGGTGACGCCTGCCCACGATACCAACGACTATATGCTGGGTAAGACGCACAACCTGGAGACCATCGACATCTTCAATGCCGACGGTACCATCTCTGAGCAGAGTCCGCTGTATGTCGGCATGGACCGTATGGACTGCCGCAAGCAGATTGTGAAGGATCTACAGGCCGCTGGACTGATGGAGCGCATCGAGGACTACACCAACAAGGTGGGCTACTCGGAGCGCAACCCCGACACAGCCATCGAGCCACGTCTCTCGATGCAGTGGTTCCTGTCGATGCAGCACTTTGCCGACATCGCCCTGCCTCCCGTGCTGAACGGTGAGTTGAAGTTCTATCCGCAGAAATATGTCAACACCTACAAGAACTGGTTGGAGAACATCCAGGACTGGTGTATCTCGCGACAGCTGTGGTGGGGACATCGTATTCCGGCATACTATATTGAAGCCTCCCCCAACCCCTCCGAAGGAGGGGAGAAAGTCCCCCTATCCCCCAACCCCTCCGAAGGAGGGGGGCCACAGATTCCCGAAGGAGCTTTTGTGGTGGCAGAAACAGAAGAGGAAGCCTACAAACTTGCTGTGGAGAAGTTCCCCTCCCTCGGAGGGGTCAGGGGAGGCTTTACCTTCCGCCAGGACGAGGATGCCCTCGACACCTGGTTCTCGAGCTGGCTGTGGCCCATCTCGCTGTTCGACGGCATCAACAATCCCAAGAGCGAAGAGCTGGCCTACTACTACCCCACCTCGATTCTGGTGACGGGTCCGGACATCATCTTCTTCTGGGTGGCCCGCATGATCATGGCAGGCTACGAGTACGTAGGCAAGATGCCTTTCAAGCACGTCTACTTCACCGGTATCGTCCGCGACAAGCTGGGTCGTAAGATGTCGAAGTCACTGGGTAACAGCCCCGACCCCATTGAACTCATCGAGAAGTTCGGTGCTGACGGTGTGCGCATGGGTATGATGCTCAGCGCCCCTGCTGGCAACGATATCCTCTTCGACGAGGCACTGTGCGAGCAGGGCCGTAACTTCAACAACAAGATATGGAATGCCTTCCGTCTGGTCAAGGGATGGCAGGTGGCCGACGTCGAGCAGACAGAAGCTGCCAAGACCGCTGTACGCTGGTTTGACGCCAAGCTGAAGGAGGTCAACGAGGAATTGCAGGACCTGTTCTCGAAATACCGCATCTCGGAAGCCCTGATGGCTGTCTACAAACTGTTCTGGGACGAGTTCTCAAGCTGGTATCTGGAGATGGTGAAGCCTGCCTACGTGAATGGTCAGCAGCAGCCCATCGACCGTGCTACCTACGACCAGACGCTGAACTTCTTCGACATCCTGCTGAAGATGCTGCACCCCTTCATGCCGTTTATCACGGAAGAGTTGTGGCAGGCCCTCTACGAGCGCAAAGCCGGCGAGAGCATCATGCGCGAAAGCCTCGTGCTCAGCGGTTTACCCGCTGAGGACAAGAAGCTGTTGGAAGACTTCGAGCTGGTGAAGCAGATTGTCAGTGGCGTCCGTATGGTACGCTCACAGAAGAATATCGCCCCGAAGGAGGCCCTGGAGCTGCAGGCTGTCAACCAGAACAACTATGCAGCCTTCAATGCTGCCATCCAGAAGATGGCCAACGTCTCTGCCATCAATATCGTCAACGAGAAGGACGCCACATCGTCGGCCTTCATGATTGGTGTCGACGAGTTTGCCGTACCCCTTGGTGCCCTCATCGACGTCGATGCCGAGATTGAGAAGCAGGAGACACAGCTGGCACACCTGGAAGGATTCCTGGCCGGTGTCATGAAGAAGCTCTCCAACGAGCGTTTCGTTGCCAACGCCCCTGAACAGGTGGTGGCTATGGAACGTAAGAAGCAGAGTGACTCCGAAGAGAAGATTGCAGCGCTGAAGGAATCGATTGCTGCGCTGAAGGCCCAGAAGAAATAATGATTGTTTCATTCCTAAGCAACAGACGACAAAAACAACATTCGATATGACACAAGTGATTCAAAAGACTTTGAGAGATTCAGCAGCCATGCGCTGGACAGCCCTGCTGCTCTTGGCTCTGGCCATGTTCTGCAGCTACATTTTCATGGATATCCTCTCGCCCATCAAGGACCTGATGCAGGAGACTCGCGGATGGGACTCTACGGCCTTCGGTACGATGCAAGGCTCAGAAGTGTTCCTCAACGTATTTGTGTTCTTCCTCATCTTTGCAGGTATCATCCTCGACAAGATGGGCGTACGCTTCACGGCTGTGCTCAGCGCTGCTGTCATGCTGGTGGGTGCCTGCATCAAGTGGTACGCCGTCAGCGAGAGCTTCATGGGCAGCGGACTGGAGACGTGGTTTACCAACAATCTGAATTATATCCCTGTATTCGACGAGTTAGGCGTCAGCCCGTTCTACGAGGGCATGCCTGCTTCCGCTAAGTTCGCAGCCTGTGGCTTCATGATTTTCGGCTGTGGCTGTGAGATGGCAGGTATCACCGTCTCGCGTGGTATCGTGAAATGGTTCAAGGGCCGTGAGATGGCCTTGGCTATGGGTTCTGAGATGGCACTGGCCCGTCTGGGCGTTGCCACTTGTATGATCTTCTCACCCTTCTTCGCCCGTCTGGGTGGCGAGGTGAGTGTCAGCCGCTCGGTAGCCTTCGGTGTGGTGCTGATGTGCATTGCCCTCATCATGACCATCGTCTATTTCGTGATGGACCAGAAGCTTGATGCTCAGACTGGCGAGGCCGAAGAGAAGGACGACCCGTTCAAGATCAGCGATATTGGCAAGATTCTCAGCGACAGCGGTTTCTGGCTCGTCGCCCTGCTCTGCGTGCTCTACTACAGCGCCATCTTCCCCTTCCAGAAGTATGCCGTCAACATGCTGCAGTGTAACCTGACGCTCACGGCTCCCAGTGCCGATTCGTTCTGGGCTGCTGAGAGCATCACCATCTGGCAGTATATCATCATGCTCATCGTGGCTGCTGCCGGCTTTGCCAGCAACTTCCAGAAGAAGAGCTCTACCAAGTTCACCTTGCTGGCCATCAGCATTGTGGCACTCATCACCTACTGCTACATGGGCTACATGCGTCAGACGGCAGAGAGCATCTTCGCTGTATTCCCCTTGCTGGCCGTGCTGATTACGCCTATCCTGGGTAGCTACCTCGACCACCACGGCAAGGCTGTATCAATGCTCATCCTGGGTTCGCTGCTGCTTATCGGCTGCCACCTCACGTTTGCCTTCGTCCTGCCCCTGTTCAAGGGATCGGCTGTGGGCGGCATCATCATTGCCTACGCCACCATCCTGGTGCTGGGAGCATCGTTCTCGCTGGTTCCCGCATCATTATGGCCCAGCGTACCCAAGCTGGTCGACGCCAAGGTCATCGGTTCGGCCTACGCCCTCATTTTCTGGATTCAGAACATCGGCTTGTGGCTGTTCCCCCTGCTCATCGGCAAGGTGCTCGACGCCACCAACCCTGAAGGCACCAGTGCCACGGAGCTCAACTACACGGCTCCGCTCATCATGCTGGCCTGTCTGGGTGTAGCAGCCCTCATCCTCGGCTTTGTGCTGAAGGCTGTCGACAAGAAGAAAGGTATCGGACTGGAAGAACCGAATATTAAGTGAGAAGTGAGAAATGAGAACTGAGAAATATGAACTGAACAATGCGCATGCCGAGATATTCTGCTTCGAGAACAACAGCGAAGTCAGCGAATATCACGTCATGATACATGCCAAGGCCGAGGGGCGCAGCTTCCAGCAGCAGCTGGACGCCGTGCTCGACGGCTACCAGCATCTGTTAAGCGAGAAGCTGCACGGAGCAACAGCCGTCTTCAAGCGTTACTTCCTGAGCGACGTCGCCAACCAGGCCGACGAGGTGCTGCTGGCCGACACCAGCGACTGTGCCAAGAGCATTATCGGACAACCACCCCTTGATGGCAGCAAGGTTGCCCTGTGGGTATATCTGATGACGGGTGTCAGCACGCGTCTGACGCCCAGCGGACTCTACGAAGTGAGTCACGGCTCGCTGCGCCACCTGTGGAACGGCAGTGCCCACAACACCGCCAGCAACTCGGAATACCAGACGCGCCTGCTCTTCAACGAGTATATCATGCAGCTGGCCCAGGAGGGATGCACGCTGGCTGACAACTGCATCCGCACATGGCTCTTCGTCAACGACGTCGACGTCAACTACCCCGGTGTGGTGGCAGCCCGCAACAAGGTGTTCTTCACCCAGGGACTGACAGAGGACACCCACTTCATTGCCTCGACAGGCATCGGCGGCAGAGCCCACGACCCGAAGGTGATGACGCAGATGGACAACTACGCCATTGCAGGAATAAACAAAGAACAGGTACATTATTTATATGCTCCCACCCATCTGAACCGCACCAGCGAGTATGGCGTCAGTTTCGAGCGCGGCACGTATATCGACTATCAGGACCGCCGTCACGTCATCATCTCCGGAACGGCCAGCATCAACAACAAGGGACAGATAGAGCATCAGAAGGACATCGTCAAGCAGGCCCAGCGCATGTGGGACAACGTGGAAGCCCTATTGAAAGAGGCTGACTGCAGCTACGACGAGGTGAGCGTGATGATTGTCTATCTGCGTGACGTGGCTGACTACGGCGTGGTACGCCGTCTCTACGACGAGCGTTTCCCCGACAAGCCCTGCGTCATCGTCCACGCTCCCGTCTGCCGTGCCGGATGGCTCATCGAGATGGAGTGCATGGCTGTCAAACCGATGGACAATGCCGACATGCCGGCATTCTAAGGTAATTGGAATCTGACAACGAGGGGCAGGTGATCGCTGAATCCCCGTTGATAACGATAACCGTTAAAGGTACGGAGAGGTTTCACCCCTCCGTATTTTTTTTCCTCTTCCAACAGGAAAGGGACATCGTTGACATACGCCTGCTTCACATGTTCCAGCAGGGAGGAACTGACAAGGACGTGGTCGATGCTCTCCCATTCGCCCTCATAGCGATAGGTGCCCTCAGCACCATGCGTTCCCTTGGCCCCACGACTGACGTTATGCAGTCCGTTCTGTTCCAGGAACACCAGCGACGGACTGTCGGCATAGTCGTTGAAGTCGCCAGCCACAACAACTTTTGCATCGGCAGGCAACAGACGGATAGCCCCCATCAGCCGATCCATCACCAGCTGGCGATTCGGACGTGTCGGACGTTCCCCACCGAACCGGCTGGGAGCATGGACCACGAACACATGCAATGTGTCGCGGTTCAAGGTTTCCCCCTGAACATACAGGATATCTCGCGTAGGCCGCATGTCCTCAAGGGGTGTGACCTCCAGATAGTCATAGCAAAGAGGACGGAAGGAGGTGGGCTGATAGAGCAAGGCCACGTCAATGCCACGCATATCCGGCGACTGCGTCATCAGATAGCGATAGCCCGCATTGCGCAACAGGGAACGGCGTGTCAGGTCGAAAACGACGGAATCGTTTTCCACTTCCACCAGTGCCACCAGATCGGGCAGTCCTTCCTCCTGGCACGAAAGAAGCTCCTGGCCGATGTTATTCAGCTTTCGCCAATATCGGGCAGGCGTCCAATGACGTTGTCCGTCTGGCAACCACTCCGTATCTTGTTTCAGTGAGTCGTGCTGACAGTCAAAGAGATTCTCGCAGTTCAGTTCGACAAAGGTCAGCGACTGCGCCGACGCTTCAAGATGAGTAAAGAGTAATGAGAAATGAATAATGAAAATGAGATTTCTCATTCAGGAAACAGTCTGCTTGATTTTCCAGCCGATAGAGGCTATAAAGACACTCATCAATGGCGAGAGGTAGTTGAAGAAGCAATAAGGCAGATAGGTCAAGGTGGCAACACCAAGAACAGTGCTTTGCGTGAGACCACAGGTGTTCCAAGGCACCAGTACGGAGGTCACCGTTGCACCATCCTCACAGCTTCGGCTTAACAGGCGTGGCTCATAGCCCCGTTCACGGAAGGTATCCTTAAACATCGAGCTGGAGAGCATGATGGAAAGATACTGATCGGCCATGGCAATATTACAGAAAAAGGCCGTACTGACGGTGGAAGCCACAAGGGATGCCGTACCACGGACAAAACACAGGACAACATGCATCAGATCCTGTAACTGTCCGGTAGCCGTCAATGCACCACCAAACGTCTGTGCACAGATAATCAGCCAGATGGTGGGCATCATGCCCGCCATACCACTGGTATGTACCAATTCGTTCAGTACGGGAATGCCTGTTTCAATATTGGTGCTGCCATAACACACTTGCATCATGCCCTTATATTGCATAAGCAATCCTTGTCCTGACTCCCCGGAAATCTGATGAACAAGTTGTGGCTGTACCAACAGAGCCACAATCACAGCCAAGAGTATCGCCAGAAAGAGCACTACCATTGAAGGCCAACGGCGGGCTATCATCACCCCCGTCAGCACTGGAACGAGCAATAGCCAGGGAGAGATTACAAACGTATGTTGCAGTCCCTCCATAAACTCTGCCACATTGCCATGTCCCGAAACATTCATCGTGAGACCGGCTATCAGGAAGATGGTCAGCGAGATGCAGAATGTCGGCACCGTGGTATAGAGCATATAACGGATATGGGTAAAGAGTGGCGTGCCTGCAACGCTCGAAGCCAAAACGGTGGTATCAGAGAGTGGAGAGAGCTTGTCGCCAAAATAGGCACCCGTAATGATAGAGCCAGCAATCCACCCATCGTCAAAACCATGGGCCTTGCCAATACCCATCAATGCCAGTCCGATAGTAGCGACAGTAGTCCACGAGGAACCTATCATCAGACTGACGAGAGCACAAAGGATACTACTACTGACCAGAAATACTTCAGGGCGGATAATCTGCATGCCATAATAAATCATCGTGGGTACAATACCCGCCACCATCCACGTACCCCCAATGGCACCTATCAGCAACAGGATGATGATAGCGGGCGTACAACTGGCTATCTTGTCAGTAATCTCCTTTTCAAGATTCTCCCATTCCAGTCGTTTGGAGAAATGGCCTATCAGCACGCTGACGGCTGAAGCCACCAGCAACGAGACCTGCGATGCACCATCCAATGTTGCGTTGCCAAAGACGGCAACGCAACATGTGATGAGTACAATCAGTACCAGGAATGGGATAAACGATATCATTTAGCAGACTTTCTCCAGTCGTTTCATGACAGAGAACATAAAGGCTGCTGACAACAGGCAGAGCACAATGAAGACACTCCATACCAGCCACAAAGGCAGACCGCCCCATAGGTAGGCACTGACACTGACGAGCTTGTTGCCCAAGGCCGTCGACACGAACCAGCCACCCATGCAGGCTCCCTTGTACTTGGGAGGAGCCACCTTCGACACGAAGCTGATACCCATGGGCGACAGCAGCAACTCTGCGAAGGTCAGAATGAGATAGGTGCCGATAAGCAGGTTTGGCGATACGTCAGCCACATGTACAGCCACAGGATTGCCATCAGGACCGGGAGTGGTCTGTGGCAGGGGCAGTCCGAACGAGAAGAAGGCCATCAGACAGAAGGCGACGCCAGCCACCAGCATACCATAGGCAATCTTGCGTGGTGCCGAAGGTTCTTTGCCCTTTGATGCCAGCCAGCCGAAGAGAGCCAGCGACACAGGAGTCAAGGCTACGACATAGAACGGATTGAACTGCTGGAAGATAGGTGCACTGACAGCCACGACAGCTTCCTGAATCTTGTAGCTGAACACCAGGAAGAGCACGGCCAGCACGATGATGAGCGCTGAGATGCCCTTCGTACGACTGCTCTTGCTCTGGAACAGGGAGAATCCTGCATAGACGATGAAGATGACAGCCACCAGGTTCCATACGTTGAAGGCCATACCCTGTACGCCAGTAGCCTCACGTGCCGTAAACTCGTCAGCGAAGTAGGTCAGCGACAGGCCGTTCTGATGGAAGGCCATCCAGAAGAAGATGACCACGGCAAACACCAGGCCGAGGGCTATCAGACGATCCTTCGTTTCAGCAGGCGACAACTCATCGACATCCATGCTGCCGTCAGCCTTCTTCTTGCCACCTTCTACATGACGGAAGGTACCTCTGAAGATGTAGTAAATGGCGATGGAGAGTATGAGTGATGCACAGGCCACGGCAAAGGCGAAGTGATAGGAGTCGTTGACGCTGACACCCAGCTCTTGCTGTGCCCACTCCATGATTTTCACAGCAGCCGTGGGTGCAAAGAGTGCACCGATATTGATGGCCATATAGAAGATGGAGAAGCCAGAGTCGCGCTTGTCCTTATACTGCGGCTCGTTGTAGAGGTCACCCACCATCACCTGCAGGTTACCCTTGAACATACCCGTTCCAAAGCCGATGAACAGCAAGGCTGCCAGCATGACGATGAGGGCGAAGGTGTCGCCACCCAAGGGTACGGACAGCAGCACATAGCCTGCAAACATGATCATGATACCCCACGTCACCATCTTGCCAAAGCCGAACTTATCGGCCATCCAGCCACCAACGAGTGGGAAGAAATAGACGAGCATCAGGAAATCGCTGTAGATTTCGCCAGCCCATCCGGCGTCAAGGCCGTAGTTGGCCCTCAAAAACAATGCGAACACGGCCAGCATGGTGTAGTAGCCGAAACGTTCGCCGGTGTTGGCCAGTGCCAACGCATAAAGTCCTTTCGGTTGTCCTTCGAACATAGTTTTTAGTTTTTATTTAATGTTTAATCTTTAATCTTTCATTTTTAATTTTTCATCTTTCATCTACTTGATTTTGTCGTTCTTCGTCTTGATGATGTCAAAGAGCCACGAGGCCTTGATGACGATGGCACCGTGATTGGACTTGGCAAAAAAGTCCTCATGACTGTTGCCATAGATATTGCCCAGACCGAAATAGTAACGACCCTCAAGAAGGAAATGGCCCAGTTTGCGATGCGAAAACTCCAGACCGGCACCACCGGTGATGCCATAGTCGAAACTATTCTCAATAGGCATCGACTCCTGCTGTACCACGGGCGAGGCACGCCGCGTCACAGTAGCCTTACCCTGAATGATATTGGTATCGGTACTCTCACTACTTAAGATGCCAATCTGGGGACCAAGCTGGATAAAAGCCTGGAAACCCTTGCGCTCCCTGCCCCAACCCATACGAGCCAGAAGGGGAATCTGCACATAGTTAATCTTGCGTCTGTAGTACAGCGCATTGTTCATGTCGGCTTGGCCCTGGTCGTCATAGTAATAGACGGGCTGGTCCTGCAAATCAAGGATTTCCTCATTCCATCCCATTTGCGCGTAGTTCACCTCGGCTGTAATAGCACAGATGCTCTTGAAATACTTCTCACAGGTATAGCGCAGGGAAATACCGCCAATCAATCCGCCAGCCATGTTCTGCGGAACCTCCGGCGTGAAGCCGATCTGGTTCAGCAGATAGCCTCCATTCACACCAACGGCGAAGTCAGTACGATACTCACCCACCTGCGCCACTGATGTGGCAATGTAAAAATTCAATAATGAGAAAATGATAAAACAACGGCGCTTCATAATTGTTACATTTTTACATTGTTACATTTTTACATTATCAGAAGTTAATGGTTTCCACACGCTGCTCAGGCTTATAATGCACAAACAGGACAGCGCGGTTCTGCATGCCGCCATTGCCGATGCGCTCGAAATGCAGCGGTGTCTGAACAGGCGTATAGCCCACCATGCCTGTGGCTCCCGAGAAGTTCTTGCCATACAGATGGAGGCCACGAATCATGAAGTATGCCTGATCGAAACCCATCGCAGCAAAACGCTGAGGATAGTTCTGCATGTCCTGATGGAAGTTCCAGCGGTATTTCTGCTTCAGGCGTGCCGTACGCGTTGCCAGAGGATCCATATAGTACGTCGAGGGCACATAGACGTCGAACTTATAGAAATTATCCAGATGCGAACGGGTATATTGCAACCATTCCGGATAGCCGAACATCGATATCTGCATCTTCGGATTCGTCATCACCAGTCCGTTCAACTTGGCAAAGGCCACGTTCAGCTCCTGCGAGCGACTGGTATTGAGAATGACCACGTTACGCTGGCTGGAGGAGAAGCACTTCTGGAACATGCCTTCACTCGACTTCAAGTTGGTGATAGAATAGGTAATACCCTCCTGCTCCAGTTTCCGGCGCAACGCACTGGTGAAGCCCCCCTTGGTGCTGGTGGTGTCGTTACAGTCGATGATAATCGGGTGACAATCCTTAAAACGCTGGTAGAAACGGTACACATACGACTCGTTGAGCGTATTGCCGTTCTGATATACCTGAAAGATATTGCCATTGTCGTACAACTCCGTAGAATTGATGGAGCAGGGAATGAGCAGACGGATGTCGTGAGCCTTCACAAACGTACCCAGCGCCTTCACCTGTGTCGAATACAACGGACCGATGATGAGGTCACGGTCGGCAGCATGCGGGTCCTGCAGTATCGTGCTGACGTCACCGTCCTCTGCCAGATTCCATGCCCTGATATCCGTCGACACCCCATTCTGCTTCAGGCTGTCACAAGCCATCAGCACGCCACGGTAGTACTCCACCATACGCTTTCCGTCGCCATTGATGTCGTGCAAGGGCAGCATCACGCCCACCCTGATCTCACGCTGGCGCATATCCTTGTCGGCGGGTTTGCTGACTGTGGCCTGTGTCTGCACAGCAGGGGTCGTGTTGGCCTGAGGCTGCTGGCCCTGAGCCCAAGGAATCTTGATAAAGTCGCCCTTCTTCAGTTCATAACCAGGCTCCTTCATCTCCGGATTGGCATCTATCAGTTCTTGTAAGGAGATACCATATTCACGGGCAATGCCGAAGATGGTCTCCTTGCGCTTCACCTTGTGCAGTTCACGATAGTTCTGACTGATGCCGGTGGTTGCAGTTGCTGCGGGAACATCCTGTGCCACCACCGTTTCAGTGGTCATGGCAAAGAATGCTGACAAGAGAAAATATCCTATTATTCGCTTCATAATTCAATGCTTTTTCAGTTTTGCGCTACAAAATTACAAAAAGTCAGGCGCAAAACGCGATTTTTTATTGTTAATCTAATAAAAATCTTCAAAATTCATTTCCTTTTTTGATAATTGAGCATTGAAGGGAGTTAGGATGATGCAAAAAAAACGATGATTTGTTGGGGGATTCAAAAAAAATTCTTATTTTTGCAGAATGTATCACCTTAGTTGGTGAGAGTAACTAGCAGGACCATACACAGTAGAACCCGTTGTGGGCTCGTAGGTATGAAAGTGTTTTGACCCTTTAAATTGTTTTATATGAGAAAGTGTTTTGTAATGGCAGCATTTGTCGCAATAGGCTTGCTTTTCTCCGTTTGCGCATGCGACAAAAGGGAAAGCAAAGAGCGGGCAGACTTGTCACAACCCAGTTACAGCAAGACAGACTCTATGGTCTTGGGCACCATCAGTTCCGTCGATTGGCACAGTATCTACTATGGCAGCGATGAGCAGAGAGAATTCGTCATCTCACGTCTGAAGCAGATCGTTGACAGTCTGGAGCAGGCTGGCGACCTGGACGGGTTGGGAGCAGACACCTATCGTGGCATGATTTATAACAATGCCTACAAGAGACTTGAGGCCGAAGAGTGGTATAGCCGTGCCATCACGCACAACAGCCGTAAGGACCGCGAACAATGGTACTACAACGATGCCGGCTACGAATTGGCAAATCTGTTATATATAAGGCATAATTACGAAGGATTCCTGCGCGTGGCCGTACCCCTTCTCGCCTCTATGGACTCATTGGGCAGCTTCCTTCGCATAGACCATAAGATAGACCTCTATTCGCTGATAGGATGCTGTTATCTGAAGCTGGAGCAGCCTGACAAGGCAAAGGAAGCCGTCATGAAGGCACGCGACTTCGGCCGCCAAGTGCTGGCCGTGGATACGTCGCACTATATCCACCAGTCGTTTATCAACTACTACGCCAGAATCAAAGATGCCTACGTCAGGGTGAAGGACTTCGAGGGGGCCAGAAACTGGATGGCGTTTACCGACTCCATCGGTAACCTCTTTGCTCGGCGCTACCCCAATGCTGACGTCTGGCCTATCTACAACGGCTACACGCACCTGGACCGTGCCATTAAGGTGTGGAGTCTGGGAATGAAAGACTCGGCAGCTGCCGAATATGCCGAGTTCCGGAAATATAAGTGCGCCTATGATGTCAACGGACTTACCCAGTCGAACGACTATCTGATGAATGCCGAGCGCTGGGCTGATGCCGCCGACAACTATCAGGCACTCGACTGGTTTATAAAATGGAACAACGAAAAGCTTTACTTGGAGGAGCTCTATGCCTATTATTTCCCAAAGTTCCGCGCCAACTACAATGCCGGACGTAAGGACAGCGCGCTGTTTGTAGCCAACCAGATTGCCGAAGCCTTTGACTCGGCCTATATCTGGCAAAAGAGAAGTTCGATGGCCGAAATGGCTACTGTCTACGACACTCAGGGCAAGGAGATGCAGATAGCAAGGCAACAAGCCGAGCTGTCGCAGCAGCGACTCTGGGGTACTGCTGCTGCACTCGTACTGCTCACCACCTTCTTCATCATCTATACCCTGCATCGCCGCAAGGCACAGAAACATCTTGCCACGGCTCACCGACAGTTAGAGACAGCTCACACGAACCTGCAGGCGGCCTATGACCAGTTAGAAGAGACCACTGCTGCAAAGGAGCGCATAGAATCGGAGCTCCGCATAGCCCGCGACATACAGATGTCGATGGTGCCGGGCATCTTCCCGGAACGTGAGGGTCTCGACATGTATGCTGAGATGACACCCGCCAAGGAAGTGGGTGGCGACCTCTATGGCTATGTCCTTCAGGGCGACCAGCTCTACTTCTGCGTGGGCGACGTCAGCGGCAAGGGCGTGCCCGCCTCGCTCTTCATGGCCCAGTCGGCCCGACTCTTCCGTACCCTCGCCACCGAGGGCATGATGCCAGCCGACATTGCATTCCGCATGAACAACGAACTGTCCGAGGGCAACGACAGCAATATGTTCGTGACAATGTTCATCGGCCTGTGCCATCTCGATACCGGCCGTCTCGACTACTGCAACTGCGGCCATAATGAGCCTTTCATCGATGGTCAGTTCCTCGAGATGCAGCACGTCAACCAGATGATAGGCTTCATAGGAGGCATTTCCTTCGTCGGCGAAACCATCGACGACATACGCGGTCATCAACTGCTCATCTACACCGACGGTCTGAACGAGGCAGAGAATCTGCAGCAAGAGCAGTTGGGCAATGACCGACTGCTCCAGGTCATGTCAAAAGCTGGCAGCCTCGACTCCCATCAGGTTATTGCCATGCTGAAGAAAACTGTGGAGGAGCATCGAGCCGGTGCCGACCCCAACGATGACCTGACGTTGATGTGTCTGAAACTAACATAATAAAAATATATAATAATGAAGAAAATTATCACACTACTGTTGTCAGGATGGCTGCCTTTGGTTGCCCTTGCCGACATTGACCCAAAGGTAACGTATACGGACAAGGAGGGAGAGAAAACGGAATGGCAGAATGTCATAGCGGAAGCACCGCTGCATGTACGCTTCACGTCCAATCCCTCGGGTCAGGAACCTGGCACGTCGATAGAATGGAGCATCAAAAACAAGAATACCGGCACGTCGGTGACTCGCCACGAGGAGGACACGGAGTACACTTTCACGGAGTCGGGGTTACACGATATCACTGTCACGGAATGGCTGAACAACGAGGCTATCACGACGATGGCTATCACAATCACCATTGCTGAGAGTCATCTGGAGATGCCCAACGCGTTCTCACCCAACGACGACGGTCATAACGACTACTACGGGGCCAAGGGCATCAAGAAGAACGAGGCGAACAGCAGTGGTGCCTACAAGAGCATCGTGGAGTTTCATGCCTGGATTTTCAACCGCTGGGGTCAGAAGCTCTATGAGTGGACGGACATCGAGGGCTACTGGGACGGCAAGTATAACGGATCGCCTGTCAAGGACGGTGTGTACTTCGTGGTGGTCAAGGCCCGTGGTGCTGACGGCATAGAGTACAACATTCGCCGCGATGTGAACTTGATACGCAATCATAACAACGAGACCAGCACTGGTGGAGGCAGCAATGAGCAGTAATCAGAACATCAACGTCTGGGGGGCACGCGTTCATAACCTGAAGAACATTGACGTAGAGATTCCCCGCAACTCGCTGACAGTCATCACGGGACTGAGCGGCAGTGGAAAGTCATCGCTGGCCTTCGATACCATCTTTGCCGAGGGACAGCGCCGCTATATCGAGACGTTCTCGGCCTACGCACGCAACTTTCTTGGTGGCATGGAGCGTCCTGATGTCGACAAGATAACGGGACTGTCACCTGTCATCAGCATCGAGCAGAAGACCACCAACAAGAATCCGCGTTCCACCGTGGGCACCACGACGGAAATCTACGACTACCTGCGCCTGCTCTTTGCACGTGCCGGAAAGGCCTACAGTTACATGACTGGCGAGCCGATGGTGAAATATACCGAGGAGAAGGTCATCGAGATGATTCTGCACGATTATGCTGGCAAGAAGATACTGATTCTGGCCCCTCTCGTACAAGGCCGTAAAGGTCACTACCGCGAACTCTTCGAGAGCATGCGCCGCAAGGGCTATCTGCATGTCCGTATCGATGGCGATATACAGGAGATGACGCCAGGCATGAAGGTAGACCGCTATCGCAGTCACGACATCGAGGTGGTCATCGACAGATTAGAGGTGAGAGCCGATAAGATAGCCAGTAGTGAGCGCCTGAAGAAGTCCGTGCAAATCGCCATGAAGCAGGGCGAGGGTCTCATCATGATTATCGACTATGAGACGGGTGAGGTCAAGCATTTCTCGCGCCGCCTGATGTGTCCTACAACGGGCATCTCGTATAGCGACCCCGCGCCCAACACCTTCTCGTTCAATTCCCCCCAAGGTGCCTGTCCGCGGTGCAAGGGTCTCGGCTACATCAACGAGATTGACCTGAGCAAGGTGATTCCCAACAGGAAACAAAGCATCCACGACGGAGCCATCGCCCCGCTGGGCAAATATAAGAACCAGATGATATTCTGGCAGATTGCTGCCATCCTGCATAACTACGAGTGTGACATCAAGACTCCCGTCAACGATATTCCCGACGAGGCTCTCAACGAGATACTCTACGGAACGCTGGAGCCTGTGCGCATCGACAAGGAACTGGTACATACCTCCAGCGACTATTTCGTCGACTACGACGGTGTGGTGAAATACCTGCGCTCAGTGATGGAGAACGACGAGACGAGCAGCGGACAAAAATGGGCCGAGCAGTTCCTGGCAGAATGCGAGTGTCCGGAATGTCACAGGCAGCGCCTGAACCGCGAGGCCCTGTCGTATAGGATCTGGGACAAGAACATCGCTGAACTGGCCAACATGGACCTCAGCGAGCTGCGCGAGTGGCTCGACCACTGTGAGGAGCATCTGGACCACCAGCAACAGCAGATTGCTCGCGAGATATTGAAGGAGATACGCACCCGTCTGGACTTCCTGTTGGAGGTAGGTCTCGACTACCTGGCCCTGAACCGCCAGTCAGCATCGCTGTCGGGTGGAGAGAGCCAGCGCATCCGTCTGGCCACGCAGATCGGTTCACAGCTGGTCAATGTGCTCTACATCCTCGACGAGCCCAGCATCGGCCTGCACCAGCGCGACAACGAACGTCTGATTCATTCGCTGAAAGAGTTGCGCGACCTGGGCAACACCGTCATCGTGGTGGAACACGACCGCGACATGATGGTTCATGCCGACTACCTGGTCGACATCGGCCCCAAGGCAGGCCGCAAGGGTGGCGAAGTGGTGTTTCAGGGCACTGTGGACGAGATGCTGAAGAAGAATACCATCACCGCACAATACCTGAACGGACAACGCATGATAGCCCTGCCAGAGAAAAGACGCCCAGACAATGGCAAGCAGCTCGTGTTGCGAGGCTGTCGCGGCAACAATCTCAAGAACATCGATGTGGAGTTCCCGCTAGGCAAGCTCATCGTCGTGACAGGCGTCTCGGGCAGCGGAAAGTCGACACTCGTCAACGAGACCCTCTACCCTATCCTCTCGAAACATTTCTACCGTTCGCTACAGGCTCCCATGCCCTACGACGACATTGAAGGACTGGAACTGATCGACAAGGTAGTCAATGTTGACCAGAGTCCCATAGGCCGCACGCCACGAAGCAATCCCGCTACCTATACTGGCGTCTTCAGCGATATCCGTTCGTTGTTCGTCAACCTGCCAGAAGCACAGATTCGTGGCTATAAGCCAGGCCGCTTCTCGTTCAACGTCAAGGGCGGACGCTGCGAGACCTGTGGCGGCAATGGCTACAAGACCATCGAAATGAATTTCCTGCCCGATATCCAGGTGCCCTGCGAGGAGTGTCACGGCAAGCGCTACAACCGCGAGACGCTGGAGGTGCGCTTCAAGGGTAAGAGTATTGCTGACGTGCTTGACATGACCATCAACCAAGCCTGTGAGTTCTTCGAGAACGTGCCCGACATCCTTCGGAAAATCAAGACCATCCAGGAAGTCGGACTCGGATACATCAAACTGGGACAGCCCTCCACGACCCTCTCGGGTGGTGAGAGCCAGCGCGTAAAACTGGCTACGGAGTTGTCGAAGAAGGACACAGGCAAGACGCTCTACATACTGGACGAGCCCACCACGGGACTGCACTTCGAGGATATCCGCATTCTGATGGACGTGCTACAGAAACTGGTAGACCGTGGCAACACCGTCATCGTCATCGAGCACAACCTGGACGTCATCAAACTGGCTGACCACATCATCGACATGGGTCCTGAGGGCGGACGCCGCGGAGGAACCGTGCTATCAGCGGGCACCCCTGAGGAGGTAGCAAAAAGCAAGAAGGGATTCACCCCGCAATATCTGAAAGAAGAGCTGAAAAGAAGCAAATGAAAACAGTTGTGCGATATCTCCCCATGACAGCCATCGTCGTGATGGCCATGTGTTGCTTTGCATTCTTTCAGTTTTGGTATCCCTACCATTTCTTCTATCAGGAGCAAAACCAGCTGTTTCTGTGGTCGTGGGACTATATCTCCACCTATTTCAACAAACCCGGCTATATAGCACGACTGGCAGGCGACTTCCTGACACAGTTCTATTACTACCTCTATGCCGGAGCAACGATACTGGCAGTCTGTCAGCTTCTCATCGGTCTTCTGTTCTATCGGGCATTGGCCAACTTCAGGCTACCCAAGACAGGGGCACTCGTCATAAGCCTGCTGGCCATGGGCTTTGTGGCCGTCAGCCACTTTCACACCAGCTATCGGCTGTCGTCAACGATATCAATCATAGGCTGGATATTGTTGCTTTGGCTCATATCCCTGATAAGGGGCTGGAAGATGCGCACCATCCTGATGATGCTCGTACTGCTGCCTGCCTACCTGCTCTTCGGACTACCACAGTTCAAGAAGATTCAGACGCCCGACTTCATACTGGAGAAGAGCTTTGCCGTGAGCAACGAATACTATTTCGGCAACCACGATAAAGTAACAGAGATGGTGGAACATGCCGACGTCGTCACTGACCAGATGCTCTTCTTCTATAACCTCGTACAGGCACAACGCGGCGAGTTGCCGGACCATCTGCTAAGCTTCACGCCCAACTACCTCGGCACCTTTGAGAAAATCGGACCAGAATCGCACCGTCTGACCATCATCAACATGAACGAACTCTACTGGGCTCTGGGCGACATGACCTTTACGGAGCGTGCTGCGATGATGACGAACGTCTTCTCGCCCGACAACCGTAATGTTCGCATGATGAAGCGTCTGGCCGAATGCAACATCGTCAGCGGAGACAGCGCAGCAGCAGAGAAATACCTGCGCATCCTCGACAAAACCCTCGTCTATCGCCACTGGAGCAAAACAGCCCGCAGCAACCCACTCTATGCCCAGAAGGCCGCCTTTGTCAATCATCATGACACCATCACCATCAGCGACAACGCCCACTTTCTGATGATGCAGCTGCTCGATGCCAATCCTGACAACACCATAGCCCTCGACTACATCCTCTGCAGTACGCTGCTGCTGAAGGACATCGAAAACTTCAAGCGCGACTACGATCGCTACTGTACGGCGCAAACCCGTCTGAAGAGGCTCTATCAGGAAGCCCTCTGCATCTGGCTGGCGGGCACCAATGCCCCTCAGGAAGAATGGCAGAAATACATTCTGGATGCGAAGGTCTTCGAACGCTTCAGGCAGTACAACCAGCAGCGTGGCAGCGAGGCATTCAAAGACACCTATTGGTATTATTTCGACAAAGCTAAAGCTCCTCAGATATGAAAAGAATAATAGGCAAGCTATATATTCTGGTACTGCTGGTACTGCCAGAGATACTGGTCTCCTGCACACCCACCCCAGAAAACGTGCAGAAAAGTCAAGAGATGCCCTCTATATACCCTGACTACTGCGATGTTACCATTCCCGTCAATATCGCCCCACTGAACTTCCTGGTTCGCGACAGTATCGATGCCGTCTATGTCCAGGCAGGTGATGTCGTCGTCAGTGCGAAAGGCAACGAGGTGGTTTTCGATGAGGACGAGTGGCACGAACTGCTCGCATCAGCCACCCGTCACCCATCCCCCATTATCGTCACCGTTACCACGCTGAAAGACGGTCAATGGACTGAATATCAACCTTTTGAATGGCATGTTGTTAACGACAAGATTGACCCTTATCTCACTTATCGACTCATTGAGCCCGACTACGAGATATGGAACCAGATACAGATTCAGCAACGCTGTGTGGAGAATTTCGACGTCAATGCCATAGGCCACTACGAACAATTGGAAAACCGCTGCATGAATTGCCATACGTATGGCAACCAGAGCCCTGACCTTTCGATGTTGTATGTCCGCGGAGCAGGAGGCGGCGCTATTCTCAACCAGAATGGCCAGTTGCGTAAACTCAACCTCAAGACCGACGATATGATATCGGGTAGCGTCTACTTTGGGTTCAGTCCCTCTGGTCGCTACATCACCTTCTCCACCAACCTCATTATTCCGGGGTTCCATAGCCGTCCTGACAAGCGACTGGAAGTCTATGACAACAAGTCGGACGTTTACGTCGCAGACCTTCAAACGCACACCATGCTGCGCAGTCCGTTGCTCTGCGACAGTCTGAAGTTCGAGACATTCCCTACCTTCTCGCCAGACGGCAAGTACATCTACTATTGTGCTGCCGACAGCGTTCTGCTGCCCAGCCATATCCATCAGCTACAATATGCCCTCGTCCGCATACCCTTCGACGAAAAGACGGGAACCATAGGCACCCAAGTCGACACCCTCGTACAGTGTGCTGCGATTCACTCGCAGCAAACAAAAACCTCCGTCTGCCACCCACGCATCAGTCCAGACGGCCGCTATCTGCTCTACACCGTCGCCGACTACGGCACCTTCCCCATTTGGCATCCGGAAGCCGACCTTCAGATGATGGACCTGCAGACAGGAGCCATCGACACGCTGTCCGTTGTCAACAGCAACAAGAGCGACACCTACCACTCGTGGTCAAGCAACAGCCGATGGTTCGTCTTTGCCTCTAAGCGCGACGACGGATTATATGGAAAACCCTATTTCTGTTATGTCGACAGCAACGGGAAGGCCCACAAGCCCTTCTGCCTGCCACAACAGCACCCCTCGTTCTATGACAATACCCTCAAGTCGTTCAATGCCCCTGAATTAGGCAAAGGCAAACTGCCATTCGATGTCGATGACGTTGCCCGTGCCATGAAACAGGAAGCAGAACCCTTCAAATAGCCTTCACTCCCTTACCTTGGTCTCTACACGCTTGTCTGAGAGGACTTCAATGCCTGCCTGACGAGCGTCAAATTCGACGCGCTTAGAAGTAAAGTCAGGGGTATTGAACGAATAGATGCTGCGTTCGTAATACTTTTGCGGATTGCGCTGTGGCAGCATAAAGGGCTTCGAGCATTGGCCCTTGTCATCAATGCTGGCCAGATAAAGGCGGCTGTAGAGTCCATCGTCACGACGCGATGTAAACACTACCCAATGGCTGTTGACGTTCCAATTATGATAGCTGTCGGCACGCGGGCTGTTCATAGCCTTCAATTCCCGTGCCTCGCCTGTCTGAAGATCAAGCAGCCACTGGTCGCTCTCCTCATGCCAGATGGAGAAATAGCCGTAGTCCAGCAACGTGAACAAGATGTACTTACCATCATATGAAGGTCGGGGCCATGTGAGACTCTTGTCCATACTGACAGCATTGAAGAGCGTATCAACCTGGTTGCCATAGGTACCTTTCTCAGCATCGAAGGCAATGCGGCAGAGGTTGTATTTCTCATCCTTATAGTGGGCAGGATACTCCTGCTGCAGACACGTCATATAGTAGAGCCACTTACCATCAGGCGAGAACACAGGTGAATTCTCCGACCACTCCTTGGTACTGAGTAGCGAATCTGTCAGAATCTCATGGGTGACAGGATTGTAGACAAAAACGTCCGACGACAGGTCGAACACCTCGATGCGTTCGTCCCTGACCACATGGTAACCCTGACGCGTCTGATTAGTCGAAAAGGCACAGTACTTGCCGCTGGGATGCCAGTAGGGATAAACCATCGAGCCACCCAGCAGGTCGTTCTTGGCTTTCAGCCATTCGCGCTGTCCGTCCATCTGCACCATCGTCGCTCCATGCTGTCCACGGACATGGAACACGAAGCGGTCTGGATTGGTACGGTTTGACATGTGACAGTTGACACACTGTCCTGGAATCTGCGTATTGTCGATGATAGCTGTTTCATCGAATGTCGACAGGTCACGCTGATACAATCCCATATGACTGTACACCTCGTAGCCAGGAGCAATGCGACGGTAGGTCAGTCCCCATTCATCGAGGGCATAGGGGCTGACAGCTATTGTAAAGTCCTTGTATTGCGTCCACAGGCCATCCTTTCGTGCACAGACGGTAACGGTCAGCTGGGAACCCTTGTTCTGCTCCAAGAGCTGATGCCAGCCGTCGATGTCAAAGTCGGCATAGGCACCGTTGGCATGCAGTTCACCAGCCTTGCTACCACGGATATGGACGTCGACTAAATCGACGTCCACATTTTGCATGGAGAAGTTCAGAGGGGCAATACCGACAGGGATGGTGACACCCACATAATCAGGATATATCTCAGGCAGCGCATCTGTCTTCGTCACATCCGTCGGACGCGAAGAACAACCTGAAAGACCTAGTATGACTAAAAATACCAGAAAGACCAGAGAGACCAGGAATCTGTGTTTTACATTTCTCATTTCTCACTTCTCATTTCTCATTTAACAAATAGTACCATACCGTATTACGATAGAGTTCCAGAGGAGCGTGACTGCTGTAAGCCTGCGTAAACTGGTTGTAACGCTGCATGACCGACTGGCTGACAACCCCCTGAGGAGGTTGCTGACGCCGGCTGGCATAGGCAAATGCAATGGCCTCCTGACACGAACGCGGCTGATACTGGGCGTGTTGCGAGACATAGCTCATATAGTTCATGAACTTATTAATGTCACCCTGCAGGATAGGATACAACAGCAGGTATTGGAGAGCCATGCGGTTGTTGGCAGACTTAGCTATCAGCTGTCCACAAATCTTATCTAACTCCTGCTCACTGAACAGCAAGTCGTCAGTGAGTCGGACCTGACGCATATAGCCATAGACGGGATGGGCGTTGATGGCCTGTTCGTTACCCAAAAGGGCCATCGTACGCTGTGCCCACTTCCGGTAGAAGATAGTTTTCTCCAGCAGTTTCAGGTATTTGCGTGACACTTCGTAATGGCCATTCACAAGATTGGTCTCAGCCAAACGACGGATGCAGCGACTGCTTTTGTTGTAGTCAGGCAACGCCTCCATCGCCTCGAAGTAGAAACGCTGGGCTGTATTGACAAGACCTAACTGCCAATAGGTCTCCCCAGTCACAAGAATGGTGTTGTAATTAATTTCGAACGAAGGAAACAAGCCCTGTATGCCACGCTGGTAGTAGTCGAAGGCCCGTTCACCCAGTTCACCCTTCATGGCGAGCGCCAGATTCGTGGCACAGACACTCATGGGCAGGTCAGGCATTTTCTTATCGGCCTTGGCAATGATACGGTCCCACTGGCCTTTGCGTACCAGATAGTCGTACTCGATGAGCTCGTAGGTGCGGGCATTGAATCCCTTCGACAAGGAAACGGTACTGGGATAGCGGTAGTAGCCGATGCCACCCCACAGCACTTCTGTGGGATAAGGCACCACCAGACTGCTGAGCCATACGAACAGCGCCATAGCGAAAGGAATGAGAAAAGAAAGAAATGAATGAAATGAAAGAAATGACAACTGTCTAGCCATCAGCGACCCCATCATCCAGAACGCCAGCAACAATGCCAGCGGTCCTGCCAGCCAATAGGTTATGGCAAGCAGTAAGATGTAAGAGGTATGAAGTAAGATGTCAGATGTGATACGCGACAACTGTCTGGCTACGAGCATCATAGCAAGAACAAAGGCGACAGCTACGACAAATCCCAATAGTACTTTTTCATCGCCCATCTGCCACCAGCAGAACAAGGGTACGACAAGACCGACGACAGCCGTCAGCAGCGAAGAGCGGGTGGGCAGAAGTGCACACGTCATGCGATGTATCAGCATCAGCAATAGGGCAATGATGGCTGCTCCCACCACGACAATGTTGTAGAACTGCACCAGAAACTCAGACACATAGCGTGTCAGTCCGCCAGGTACAGCCAGACGCTGCATAAAGTATTCACCATCGAGCAAGAACAGCTGGAACTGCTCCTGATAGCTCAGTGCAAAAGGATAGCACTGCCACCAGAACAGGAACACAGCGATGCCCAACAGCAGCGTCAGTGTCCACGAGCCGTATCTGTCAATCAATCGGTTCATTCGTATCGGCATCATAGGTCACGTCTGTGCCGTCAGCGTTTTTCTTGACGTAGGTCTTCGGATACATCGTCCCCAGGAACTTGCCCAGCACCGTTTCCTTCATATTGGCTGCCAGACTACGGGTCTTGTTCTTATAAACCACATGCTTGTCGTGAGCTTCCTGCTTGATTTTCTCTGCACCGATGCTATCGCCTTTGCGCTGGCATTCCATCATCTGCTGCTTGGCTATGGCGTTCTCTATCATGTGACGCTCAGTCAGCGTCTTCCATGCCTGCAGCGAGTCGTTCTGAGGTGTTCCCGATGCAGAGCTGATGGAGTCGATATGTACGTTCACCACGCCACCTTCAGTCACTACCAACAAGGGTTGCAGGTTCATGCGATAGTGATAGTCCATCACGATTTTAGCCATCATCACTGAGTCCTTCTTGAACTCAAACTGACCATTAGCCACCTCCATCGAGTCGACGTACTCTGCCGTCTTGGGACCTTCCATCGGCACAAGGAAAATACGCTTACCGTTATACTCGGGCGATATGGTGCCCTTGATGACACACGGACCACCAAGCTGTGCAGATTGATTATCCTTACAGCCTACCATCACGATGGCTCCAACAGCCATCAAACACAAAAATAGTTTCTTTTTCATTTCGTTTTTATTGATATCTTTTTATTAATTTACTTTTTAATCTTTACTTTCTCCCTTTCGCTTCTAAATACCTGCCTATACACCTCATGGGCATCCAACTCCACACGCTTTTGTGTAAAGTCAGGACAGTTGTAGGCATCCATCAGCTCGTGGTAATACTTTCTTGGATTGCGCTGGGGCAACAGGAAAGGCTTTGAACAGCGGCCCCCGGCATCGATGTGCGAGAGATAAAGCTTCGTGTACATACCATCCTCACGCTTGCTGGCAAACACTACCCAATGGCTGTCGGAACTCCAGTTATGATAGCTTTCGGTCTTAGTACTGTTCAACTCCGTCAGTTGCCGGACAGAATCATTCTGCAAATCCATGAGCCATAGGTCGGCATCGTCCTGACAAATGGGAAAATTGCCACGACTGGCAACAGTGTACATCAGCCAGCGCCCATCGTAACTGGGACGTGCCAGCACATAGCTGCGGTTATCGGCCGGGCCATTGAGCAGGGTGTCGACAGTTTCGCCAAAGGTGCCCTTGTCTGCATCGAAGGCAATCCTGCACAGCGAACATTTCACCTTCTCGTATTCAGCAGGCACACGACAGGGTTTCGACGTGCTATAATAGAGCCAACGGCCATCGGCAGAAAAAGCAGGAAATATCTCCAGATCGTCAGTACGCAGCAACGGATTGAGCAGCAGTTCATTAGTGCGCGTGTCGAGCACCTCGACATCGCTGAACCGATGGTATACTTCTATACGCTGTCCTGTACCCGTAAAGAAACTCTGGTGCACAGAATTGACAGCCATCGCCACGTAGTTGCCAGCAGGATGCCAATAGCTGTAAGAGCCTGCAGCCTTCGTAGTGTCAGTCTTCGTGTCAAGCCATCGCTGCTGACCATCCTTCAGAATCATCGTTCCCCCACCCTCGCCCCGCATCTGCAGAGTCACGCAGTCAGAGTTGGCACGATTGGCGGTATGACAGTTGAAACAGCGACCTGGCAACAGTTGCTCAGTGATGATTGCCTCCTCGTCGAAGGTCGAAAGGTCACGCTGATAGATGCCAATGTCGCCCCCTACCTCATAGCCGGGCTTGATGCGACGATAGGTCAGTCCCCAGTCGTCGAGATTATCAGAACTGACAAATATCTGGAAATCACGATATTGCATCCACTGGTCATCCTTTCGTGTGCAGACAGTAATGGTCAACTTGGAGCCCTTGTTCTGCTCCAGCAGCTGGTGCCAGTCATCGATGTCGAAGTCGGCATAGGCACCGTTGGCATGCAGTTCACCGCCCTTGCTGCCGCGGATGGTGACGTCGACTAAATCGACGTCCGCGTTGGCCATGTTAAAGTTCAGAGGGGCGATGCTGACGGGGATGGTAACGCCCACGTAGTCAGGGTATATCTCAGGCAGCGTATCCACCTTCGTCACATCTGTAGGCAAAGACGTACATGACACCATTAGCCAACAGCCGAGAGCCAAAAGCCAAAAGCCTCTCATTCTCTTCCTCCTTTCTGCATCATCATACGTTTCACATAGGGCCCGTACTTCGTACCCGGTGCCTCGCCACGCGTCTGGATGGTTCGCACGGCATCCTCGTAGCCAGCTGGCATCCTGCTGTATCCACCCTGCTGCTGTACCAGACCCAAATACTGAATGAACCCCTGCACGTTACCCTTCAGCAACAGCTGAGCCATGAAATAGTCGAGGGCCATCTTGTTGTCGGAATTGTTCATGAACAACAGACCAAACATCTTGTCCAGTTCATCATAATTATAAAGGAAATTATCCTTGTATCTCAATTGGCGCAGACGCCCATATACGGGATGCGCATTCACTTTCTCATCGTGATAAAGCAAGGCTGAAGTCTCCTCGGCCCAACTGCGATAGAACAGTGTCTTCTTCAGCAGACTCAGCTGCTTCTCTGCCACCTGGTAGTGACCATTCACTATCATACACTCTGCCAGACGCTTCGTGCAACGACCGCTCTTGCGACCATCGAGGATTGACTCCTGCGTGTCGAACATATACCGTTGCGCAGAGTTAATCATACCCAGACGCCAGAACACCTCAGCCGAGGGAAGCATCGAAGTCAAATCACGCACGCGAGGCATGACGAGAGCATCTTCCCCACTTTGCCAGAAGTCAAACTGACGCTCGGCCAACTGACGTTTCTGCGAGAGAGCCAGGTTGACGCAGTTCGACCAGAACGGGGTCTTCACCTGATACGTCTGAGCACGACTTATGATGTCGTCCCAACGCTCATAGCGTACCAGATAGTCCATACGGATCAGTTCGTACATATCTTTCTCGAAGCCAGCCCATCGCGGTGTCCACGAGGGGCTACGGTAGTAGTGAGCAGAGGCTATCGTCTGAGACAAGGACTGCTGTGGCAGTACCCAGGCATAGGCCATCAACTGCACCGCGACAAGCCATCCTGCAGACCAAAAGTGATGCCACCCCCATTGTAATACGCGTATCAAGATATAGATGTATGTCGCAGGACCTATCAGCCAATATGCCAGAGGGACTATCACCACATCCAGCCAACACAACCGCTTCGGCAATTGCACACATGCCAGTGCCAATGCCAGCGTCACTGCCACAGGCAGCGACAGCAGCACATTGACGTCGCCCATCAGCCACCAGAGCACGGCTACTGGCACCAGGCTCAACAGGCGCCAGACTCCCTTAGGTAACAGATGTGCAGTTATCAGCAGCAATGTCGCAAATAGCAACGCCAGCAACAGTGCTCCCAACCATTCGACAAAGTAGAACTGCACGATGAACTCGCCCAACCAGTCGGCCAGGCCACCAGGCACGCTGACTCGCTCGACGAAATAATCCCACGTCCACAGAAACAACTGGTACTGCTCATGATACGACAAAGCATGCGGATAGCCTACCGTCCAAAACAGGAATACGGCAATGCCCAGCAGGGCCGTCAATCCCCAATTTCCGTATCGCAATAGTAGCTGTTTCATAATGCCTTGCAAAATTACAATAATTCTCTGAAACCGCCAAATAATCCTGAAAAAAAACGCCCCGAGCGGTGAGCCCAGGGCGGTTGAATGATAGATGTGGGAAGAAATTACTTTTTCTTGGTGAAGCGCCAGAATGTTGCCTCGCTCCATGAACCAGGCTCTGACGTTCCGGGGTATACCAGTACAAGACTGTTTCCCGTCAGTCCAAGTACTTCAAAATCGGTAACTGTCGTACCGCCGCCATTAATCTTGAATGGATACATGACAGCAGGAGCAGAGGTCTTCAACGTTCCAATATTCCAAGGATTGCCGCCAACCTCAGCACGCTGGTCAAACAACTCAAAGCTGAAACTTGAAGAACGCAGCGCATTGCCATTGGCATCATAGGTGGTAATCTTACCTTCCTCTGTCAGTGTCATGTAAGCGTTGATATCACCTTCGCCAGCCTTGCTGGTGTCACCGTCGGTATGACCGAACTGTCCGCCTTCACCGTCGTACCAGAGCATGTCGGGGGTAGTGCCCCACCACTGGTTTGCGGCACTCTCTGCGAACTCGGCACCAGGTCCCATGGCGTATGCCAAATTACCCCATGCCTGTCCGCCGTTTACCGAGACATCCCAAACCCAGTCTTTATAGAGCAGGTCTTCATTCTCGACAGCAACGAACCGCCAGAATGTTGCCTCACTCCAAGAACCGGGCTCTGACGTTCCGGGGTATACCAGTACGAGTTGGTCGTCGCTGAGACCAAGAATCTCGAATTCAGTAACTGTCGTACCGCCGCCATTAATCTTGAATGGATACATGACAGCAGGCTCAGAGGTGGTCAACGTTCCAAGATGCCAAGGATTGCCACCGACCTCATGTCGCGACGGTGTGTAGTTGGAAACGGTATATGTTGCAGAGCGTAGCAGGCTGCCATTTGCATCATAAGTATTGATAAAGCCGTCTTCGTCGAAAGTCATGTAAGCGTTGATATCACCTTCGCCAGCCTTGCTGGTATCGCCGTCGGTATGCCCGTACTGTCCGCCTTCACCGTTGTACCAGAGCATGTCGGGGGTAGTACCCCACCACTGGTTTGCGGCACTCTCTGCAAACTCGGCACCAGGTCCCATGGCGTATGCCATATTACCCCATGCCTGTCCGCCGTTTACCGAAATATCCCATTTCCATTTTTTGACACCATTATTACTTGCCAGGTATTTGATTTCCGGATCGAGATCGGCAGCTACGGCTAGAGTAAACTCCTTAGAGCCAACCACCTCTTCACCATCTTGGTTGACATAGCGGAAATAAACGGTCTGGGTTGGATCGGAGCCACGTTTGGGGACGAACTTAAACACACCTCCGCTCTTGCCACTTGACAGAACGATCTCTGAGCCGTCAGACTTTATGTAGAAAATAGTCAGGGCCGATACATTAGGACAATTGAACTTGATAAAGTTACCATTGTCGGCTGGTGTCGTGCAAGCTTCATCAGAATACTGTGAGAAGGTTGCACCGTTCAGCAACTGCTCAGCCGTGATTCTAGTCACGTCGAAGTCCTTATCATCCTTGACAGGATCGCAAGCCGTAAAGATGACAAGTGCCACCGAAAACAATAATATTGATTTTTTCATATTGCCTTATCTTTTTTAGTTACGAAATTAATAAACAGGAGTACCACTCATGTTGGCATCAGCTACACCAGCACCCCATCCGGCATTCTGCTTCAATACATTCTCATCGTTTGTGATTAGAATCTGAGAGGGAGGTATCTGCAGGAATCCATCAGTAGCAGCATAACGTGCTGACCATGAAGAAGAAGCGTGGTGCATTTTAGTCCACTTACCGCAATAGTTGACACGAGTATCATTCTGGCGCTGCAGTGCAGTAGCGGCTTCACAGCTGGCACCACCGTCCTTACCTGACCAACGGCGCAGGTCGTTGAAACGCAGACCCTCACCAGCGAGCTCATAGCGACGCTCGTTCTTGATATTTGTCCATGAATAAGAAGTAGCATCCAATCCCGCGCGTGCACGAACCTTATTCATCTGATCAGCATTACCTGTCAGCTCTGAGTGCATCAGCATAACGTCAGCCAAGCGCATCAGCACAATATCACCGAAGTGGTCGCCCTGGAACGAGTTGTCGTTAGGAGCACCAATCTCCTTAGAATGTCTGTAAACGCCCCACCAAGTATAATATTGGTTGAAGTCGTCGAAAGAAGAACCAGAACATGTGATAGGCATCAGCTTCTTATTATAGTAACCGGCATCCTCAGAGCAAGAGGTGGTGAATACGAATCCCGGGCACTCTGCCTGAGCATCAAGGATAGTAGCGGTCTTACGCGGGTCGTTGTTTGACCAGTCGTCCCACAACTGTGCGTTGATGGTACCTTGTCCCCAACCCTGTCCGAAAGGCATCGTTCCGGCATCACCATTCTTGTGACCAGCACCGTCGTCATCGCAGCGGAGACCACAGTACAGAGAGGCCATGTTGGTGAAGCCCATACCGATGTTACCATTCCATGAACCAGCGTTCATAAACTGAACCTGGAACATTTCCTCAGAGTTGCCGTCACCAGCCCAGTATTCTCCTTTGGCAGCCAGGTCAGCAACAAACGCATAGTCAGGAGCAGTCAGTTTGTTGGTGTACTGCCACAGCAAGCGGAAGTCTTTCACGAGACTGTAACCACCGTTATTGATAGCATCCTCCAGATAGCTGACTACCTGTGCCTTTGTCAGAGGACCAGTAACACCTTCCTGTACAGGAAGTTCCACGTCAGCCAGACTGGCATTAGCCAATTCACCAGCCTTCTTGTAGAAGCCCTGATAGAACATATACGCACGTGCCAGATAACCTTCGGCAGCACCCTTGGTAGCGTGACCGTCACCACGTGTAGTAGCACCGTGAGACATCAGATTGGAAGCACTGACAAAGTCGGCCAAAATGTGCGGATAGATAACAGTCTCTGCATCCTGCTGAGGACAGGGGTTAGGAGCTGCTGATGCCCAGTATGCGGGGATATTGCCCCAGAACTGTGATCCCCAAAGGTAGAAGAGGCCACGCATGAAGTAAGCTTCACCGAGCAACTGGTTACGGGTTTTCTCCTGACCAGTCCAGTCGAAAGCATCAACAGCATAGATGATGGCGTTAGCACGGGCAATACCTACGTATGTATTATGCCATGCATTGTCAAAGATATTTTCTTTGTTAACCATCAGGTGACCAATAGCATGACACTCTACGTCACCAGTACCACCGGCACCATTAGCATCGTCAGACATCAGATAAGGAACAAACCAAGGCGACTGCAACGGGTCAGTGCTGAATTGGTTCATCACGCCATAGAGGGCTGCCAACTCTTTGTTCAAGTCACCAGGAGAAGCTGGATAGTTGGCTGTATTGGCCTCTGTGTAGTTTTCGGAATCGAGGAAGTCTTCACATGACGTCATACCGAATGTGAAAGCAGCCGCAATTGCCATTAAATATATCTTTTTCATATTATCTTATCTCTTAATTCTTATTTAATATTTAGAATTTAATGCTTGCACCAACAATCCAGGTACGTGCGGAAGGATACAGACCTACGTCAATGCCACGGATGAAGTTCATGTTGTCAGCAGACTTACCACCGTCTGAGCTACATTCTGGATCAACACCCGTGTAACCGGTAATGGTAGCGATGTTCTGAGCCTGAACATAGAAACGAAGCTGCTGGAACGGAGAAGACTTCCAAATCTTAGTGAAGTCATAACCCAGCGTGATGTTCTGAATCTTGAAGTAGTCAGCATCCTGCATATAGCGGGTAGAAACCCACTGGTCATTGATGTGGCCAACGGTCAGGCGAGGCTGTGTGTTGCTGGTACCCTCACCGTGCCAACGATCGAATGCGTCGACGGTATAGGTATTGTACTGGTTAGCCAACAGGGCGGTGCGGTAGCACTGCATGATCTGCTGTCCGAAAGCACCGAAACCGGTGATGCCGAAGTCGAGGCCCTTCCAGTCGAAACCAAGGTTAATACCAAGAGTTACCTTCGGATGAGGCTGACCAATCTCGTGACGGTCGTTGTCGTAGTTGATGGTGCCGTCTCCATCATAGTCATCCCAAATGGGATCACCGGGCTGAGCACCGTCGAGGATGGCCTTGCCTGATGCACGTGCAGCGTCAATCTGAGCCTGGCTCTGCCAGATGCCACTATAAGACATTCCATAGAAGTAGCCAACAGGGTGACCTTCTTCCACGAGTGAAACGTATGAAGAGTTCTGGAACAGTGAGCTGGCATACTTGCTGTCAGTACCAATCTTGCCACCAGCAGCAGCCAGACGTGTAACCTCATTCTTATTAGTTGCGAAGTTTACATTAGCGTGATAATTGAAGTCCTTACCAATCTTGTCACGCCAAGAGAGCGCAATTTCAACACCGGTATTCTTGATATCACCACCATTAATCATAGCAGGCTCTTCATAACCAAGAATCTCGTTCATTGGAGCTTGTACCAGCCAGTCCTTAGTCGTCTTCTTGTACCAGTCGAATGCGAGACCGAGACGACCACCGATGAAGCGTGCATCGATACCGATGTTCAACTGCTCAGAGGTCTCCCATGTCACGTCCTCGTTGGGTACGTTCTTGGCATAAGCACCTGTGGTGTAGTTGTTACGGGTAACGGTATCATCCAAAGAGCTATAGAACTTGTAACCATAGTCAGCATATCCGGAAGGCGAGAAGCCAATGTTTGAAAGATAATAGAAGTTACCAATAGAACAGTTACCGTTCTGACCCCAAGAAGCACGGATCTTCAAGAAATCAAGCCAACTGCGTGTGCTCTCCATAAACGACTCGTTGGTGATGACCCAACCAGCAGATACAGAGGGGAAGTAACCCCAGCGCTTGCCCTGGGCGAAGTTGCTGGAACCGTCGGCACGGATGATGGCTGTCAACATGTACTTCTCGTCGTAGTTCCAGTTGGCACGTGCAAAGAACGAAGCGATAGAGCCCTGCCAGGGGTTATCGTAACCACCATGACCATTCAGGTACTGGCTCTCGTAGTTCGAAGGAATATTGTAGTCCCAGCCGTTGAGTACCAGTGAGCTGACAAAGTCAGAAGGAACAGAGAAACTCATGTTCATGCCGGAACTCCAGTTGGAACGCTCGATAGACTGACCGACCAACACGTCGATGTTGTGCTTGCCAAGACGCGGCAGGACGTATGAAAGGGTGTTCTCCAGCGTAAAGCTTGAGCTCTGGCTTTCGCTCATGGACAGGTTATAACCATCACTGGCACTTGTGCTGCTTGAAGAATAAGGCAGCGAGATGCTACGGTAGTTGCTGGCACTGTAACCCGTATTGAACTGACCACGATACTTCAAGTTCTTAATCGGCTCGATAATCCAGTAGAAAGTTGCGCCTACACCGAAGTCACGGTTTTTGTTGATAGAGTTAAAGCCACCGTTGAGGAAGTGATTCAGCGGGTTACCGTAAATCATGCCACTATAGCCTGCACCATTCTTGGTATAAGATGTCAGATTGCCATTAGCATCATACGGCTCTACCAATGGAGAAGCAACGTATGCAGCCTGCATGATGTTCCAGTAGCCGTTGCCCTCAGCGAGGTCGTGCGAGCGATGATACCAGTAAGAAAGGTTTTCACCAAGTGTGATGATATCGTGCTCCTCACCCAGCAGGTCCTTACCTTTATAAAGAACATGCTCAGAGTTGATACGACCACCATAGCGCTTGTAGTTTGAGGCATTGCTGCCACCCATGATACCATCATTAGAACTATAGTTCAAGCTCATGGAGAACTTCGAACGGTCAGTACCACCAGTAAGTGTTACAGCGTTGCTGAACTGCAAAGCGTTCTTGTTCTCGTACTGCTTGAACCAGTCGGTGCCTTCCCAACCGTTGTTGACCTTGTCGAGAATGCTCTGTGGAACAAGCGATGACCAGTTGGTGGCTGTTCCGTATGTATTGAAGTTGGTTTCATTGATAAGCTGCATGTACTGCTGGGCATTCACCAGACCAGGAACTTTGTAGGCGTTTGACCAGCCAACGAAACCGTCATACTGGATTGACAGCTTACCAGCCTTACCCTGCTTGGTGGTCACCAAGATTACACCGTTAGCAGCACGTGCACCATAGATGGCTGCAGAGGCAGCGTCCTTCAGCACGTCGATGCTCTCGATGTCGTTGGGATTCAGACCATTCAGACCGTTATCAGCAGTACCGGCATTGATACCGTCAATAATCAGCAATGGTGAAGAAGTACCGATGGTACCCACACCACGGATATTTACCTTAAAGCCCTTACCAGGCTGTGATGAACTCTGCGTAATGTTTACACCGGGAGATGCAGACTGCATGGCAGTCAGGGCGTTGGTGGTGTTCAGCTTGGCGATGTCCTCACCCTTCACCTGAACGGTAGCACCGGTGACGAGCTTTTTCTTCTGGACACCATAACCCACAACGACAACTTCCTCCAGAGAGGTATTGTCTTCCTGCAGGGTGATTTTGAATTCTGACTGATTGCCAACGGCAATCTCCTGAGTGGTGAAACCAATGTAGCTGATAACCAGCGTAGCACCTGGTTTCACATTGAGCGTGAAGTTTCCGTCGAAATCGGTCACCACACCATTGGAGGTTCCCTTTTCAACGACACTGGCACCAATCACGGGACCCATCGCGTCGGATACAGTACCCGTAACCTTCTTCGTTGACTGTTGAACAGCCTGTACCGATGTTTCGGCATTAGCCGTTACTGGTGAGTACATTCCCAACAGTGAGCATGCACCCATCAACAGCGCTGTTTTTCTGATTTTTTGATTCATACTTAAGTATTTTCTTAGATTGATTTGGATAAATACATTTTTTTGTTTTAGACCGATTGGGATGACAACAGACAATAGCATCATCCCTCCACGCCAAGCCCCTGGGACCCGCAATGGCGAATAGACCTACTCCCTCTATATTGGCATAGTTACAGAATAAAAAATTTAGTTAATATTATCGTTAATAGTTCGTAAAATATTTTTTGTATGTATGGTTTTACACCATTTCAGTTTGCAAAATTAATGCTTTTTTGCGAAAACGCTATAGTTTTTATTGACAATTTTTGATACTTTCTTGCAAAATACAATATTATTCTTGTATTTTTCATCACCAAGGGTGCAAAAAAAGAGCTGTCTGCTCAAGAATAGCAGACAGCTCCTATAATATAATTAGGTGTTACCTTACATCTGTGGCAACTCCAGCCACTTCACGTAGCAGAAATCCTGACGGTGAGGCAGGTGCTTGTTCTTCGGATACATGCGGATGGCTGACTTGTACTGTCCGAACTGCTTGGGCGACAGCGTAGCCTCGAAGGTGTAGTTGTTGCCCTCGTGACCGGTCATCTTCAGCGGTTCAACAGAGAATACGCGCTCCTCGCCGTTCTTATCGGCACAGAGGTTCACCTTCTCCAGACCAATGGCATCGTCGAGACCCTGCTCGTTGATGACATACTTGATCTTGTAGCTCTTACCAGCCTCGCAACCGCTTGCGGGGAAGTCCCACTCGCAGCTAACGACATTGATGGCATCCCAACGCTCAGCAACGGCTTCCTTCCACAGGGCGATTTCCTTAGCCAGCTTGTTGTCGCTCTTCGACAGTTCCTTGAAGCGCTTAGCCTGCTTCTCGTAGAACTTGCTGTAGTAGTCGTCCAGCTGACGCTTCATGGTGTAGTGAGGAGCAATCTGGGCGATAGAGTTCTTGATGACCTTGCACCAGCCCTTAGATACGCCCTTCTTATCCTTATTGTAGTAGAGAGGAATGATCTCGTTCTCGAGCA
>JAEEGF012093590.1_pt1 | contig 35087 bp, 26 predicted proteins | sample 9134171 | NCBI WGS metagenome assembly JAEEGF01 (sample SAMN16246542, study PRJNA631951) | gut metagenome | biome: gut microbiome; feature: rumen; material: AP-attached | host: Bos | place: Iran: Karaj | collected 2018-10
TTTTATTTCTGCTTTTTCTATTACTGTTTTTTCTATTACTGCTTTTTCAATTACTGCTTTTTCTATTACCGCTTTTTCAATTACTGCTTCTTTGAATCTCTAAGAAGCGCAGCATCTACGCAGTTTGTCATAAGCATTGCTATTGTCATAGGACCAACTCCGCCCGGAACAGGAGTAAGAGCACCTGCTACCTTGCTTACGTCATCAAAATCTACATCTCCGCATAGCTTTCCATTTTCATCTCTGTCCATTCCAACATCGATTACTGCAGCGCCTTCCTTTACGAATTCACTTGTAACAAACTTTGCCTTTCCGATAGCTGCTACGAGGATATCTGCCTGCTTTGTAATGCTCTTTAAATCCTTTGTATGTGAATGGCAGATGGTAACTGTACCATTTTCACGAAGAAGGAGCATTCCCATAGGCTTTCCTACGATATTACTTCTTCCAATAATTACGCAGTGCTTTCCATCAATTGAAATGTCTGAACGCTTTAAAAGCTCTATAATTCCATTTGGAGTACAGGAAACTATTCCCTTTTCTCCAATGCTAAGTCTACCTACGTTGATAGGTGAGAAGCCATCTACATCCTTATCTGGTGCAATTGTACGGATAATAAGGTCTTCGTCAATGTGCTTTGGAAGTGGAAGCTGAACTAAAATACCATCAACATCCTCTCTGCCATTAAGCTCTTCAACAAGCTTTACAAGCTCATCCTGAGTTGTTGCTTCAGGAAGCTCGTATGAAAGAGATCTGATTCCTACATATTCGCAGGCCTTCTTCTTGTTTCTAACATAAACTGCAGAAGCAGAATTGTCGCCAACAAGAATAACTGCAAGAGAAATCTCTCTGCCCTTTTCCTTAAGCTCTGCTACCTTTGCCTTTACTTCATCCTTTATATCCTGTGAAATCTTCTTACCGTCAATAAGCTGCATATGGACCTCCGTAAATTTTTAATATTCTGCAGGCCCCCTGGCTCATAGGCCAGCGCACCTGCAGAATTGTATTTTTAAATATTAATTATTCTTGTTCTGTTCCTTATAGTAATTGATGAGACAACCTGAAAGAATTATCTTTCTCTCTTCATCTGTAAGGTTTCCAAGGTGAAGTGTAAAGCATCCCTTGCTTGAGCCATCAGCTGCAAAAGCCTCTGCCTCGATATCATCTATCTTCTCAGCAACTGCCTTCTTAATGTCCTTAATGTAGAGATAATCGCCCTCGCCAAAGTTTGCATCCTCTGGAATCACAAATGGAAGCATTCCCCAGTTGATAAGGTTACTGCGGTATCTCTTTGTTGCGTATGACTTTGCAACATTAGCAAGACCACCAAGAACCTTCTGACAGCTAGCTGCCTGCTCTCTTGCTGATCCATCACCTGGCTTTGTAGCATAAACTACGCTACCGATCTGGATATCTTCGATCTTTGTGCCATACTTTGCATTTACTGCTGCTGCAACCTTTGAAAGCTCATCATTTCCATAAACCTCTGCTGCCTTAGCAAGTACATCCTCTCCTGCCTCACGAGCTCTTTCAACACTCTGAATAGCCTTTGCTCTGCCAACATACTCAGGAACCTTTCTTGAAAGAGTAAATTCAGCAAGACCTAATGGATTAGATCTGTAAGATGAAGTTTCACCTGATGGAATGAGCTCATCTGTAGTTGTTACTGGATCTGTAATGAATGCAGCTACCTTAAGAAGCTGATTATCGCAGGTCGCAATCATTTCCGGCCAATCCTTGATATTTGGTCCAAGTCTTACTGGAGCATTAAAGTCTGGCTTTCCATAACCATTATATACTCTATTATCGTAAATCTTTCTGTCGAAATGATACTCTGGTCTTGTATACTTAACGTCAACATACTCTGCTGAAGTAAGGAAGCCCTGATTTGCTGCTGTTGCTGCAATTGAACGTGCATCCATAAGAGCAACTGATGCAATCTGGCCATTTCCTGGCTTACTACCTTCTCTGTTAGGGAAGTTACGTGTTGAGTGACGGATTGAAAGACCGCCGTTTGCTGGTACATCACCTGCACCAAAGCAAGGTCCGCAGAAGGCTGTACGGATAGTTGCACCTGCCTCCATAAGCTTTGCAATAGAGCCGTTACGAACAAGCTCCATCATAACTGGCTGGCTTGATGGATATACTGAAAGTGCAAAGTCGCCATTACCTGCTGACTTTCCATTTAAGATATCTGCTGCATCACAGATATTCTCGAAACCGCCGCCTGCACAGCCTGCGATTTCACCCTGATCTACATAAAGCTTACCATTCTTTATCTTATTTCTGAGATTGAATCTTGCTCCAACCTTCTCACCAAGGCTGACAATAGCCTTCTTCTCTGTCTCTGCAAGGATATCCTCAAGATTTGCATTAAGCTCATCAATAGAATAAACATTGCTTGGATGGAATGGCATTGCTATCATTGGCTTGATTTCTGAAAGATCGATTGATACGCAGCCTGCATAATATGCTGCCTTACCTGGCTTAAGCTCCTTATAAGCCTCGCTTCTTCCATGAAGAGCATAGAACTTCTTTGTCTCATCGTCTGTTTCCCAGATAGATGAAAGACAAGTTGTCTCAGTTGTCATAACATCAACACCGATTCTGAAATCAGATGAAAGATTCTTAACACCCTCACCTACAAATTCAAGAACCTTGTTATTTACATAGCCATTTGCGAAAACAGCTCCAACAAGAGCAAGCGCAACGTCCTGAGGACCTACGCCGTTTCTTGGCTTTCCTGTTAAATGAACTGCTATAACGTCTGGCATCTTTACATCGTATGTACGTGAAAGAAGCTGCTTAACGAGCTCCGGACCACCCTCACCGATAGCCATGCAGCCAAGTGCACCGTAACGTGTATGTGAATCTGAGCCAAGGATCATTCCTCCGCACTCTGCCATCATTTCACGCTCGAACTGGTGAATTACTGCCATATGAGGTGGTACATAGATTCCGCCGTAGCGCTTTGCACATGAAAGACCGAACATATGGTCATCCTCATTGATTGTTCCACCTACAGCACAAAGACTGTTGTGGCAGTTTGTAAGTACATAAGGAATAGGGAATTTTTCAATTCCTGATGCTCTACAAGTCTGTATGATACCAACGAAGGTAATATCATGTGAAGCTAATTTATCAAACTTAATTCTTAAATCCTTATCATTATCTGAAGTATTATGTCCTGTAAGGATAGAATACGCGATAGTATTCTTCTTTAAAGCTTCCTTATCTTCCTTGACATTAAGACTTGCAAGAAGAGCCTGATTCTCAGGAGTATCCTCTACAACTCTATTACCATCGATCAGGTAAACTCCGTTTCCTGAAAGACGCACCATTTTTTCATCGACCATTTTCAAATTCCCCTTTTCTTATTATTAAAACGAAAGCATCAATCTTCCAAAATTATTCTTCTGTAAGTTTGATGCTCCCCTTATTTTACTTTTCTGATACTAATTTATCAACATAAAGACTAATGGTTTCATCACAGTATGTATTTGAAGCTGAATTAGTAATGCCCTCTCCGGCCTTTACCTTCATAAGGATGTTATTTGAATCTTCTGAATCAGCTATAAATTTAATAGTGATTTTTCCTGAATATTCAGATGTGAAATAACCTGAATAATTAACTGTTTCTTCTCTGCCTGCAAACTTAACTATAAACATAAGGCTGGTTGCGTAGCTGCCCTGTCCTGCTGGAGTAACATAGCTGCCACTTGTCTTGTCTTTTGCTCCGACCTTGGTATCAATGAAATAATCTGAGCAATATGAATTACCATTATTAACGTCTTCAAAATATACCTTTATATACTCTATTTCTTCTGATGTATTATTTATAATGGAATAAGCATTCTTCTTTAATGCCTCTACTAAAATTGCTATTACGATAAGAGCTATTGCTACTATGCCTATTGCGATAAAGACAGTCTTCTTATTAACTCCTCCTGCCTTACTGCTCTCTTTCCCCTCAGCATTCTCTATAATATTCTCTTTTAAATTTCCATTAATTGCCTTGGAATTATCCATAATACAAAACAATCCTTTCTCGCATAAAAATTTTACTACAAACAAATCTAGATTATAGCAAATTTTTTGTGATTTGTAAACCTTAAAAATAAAATTTATTCAAATTCTTTATGTTTTTTAATAAAACTCCCTTTACCTGTCCCACTTATCACATAAAGAATTAATCTGATCTGCAAACTTTCCAAGATCCTTATTTGTTCCGCCCTCATTATGTCTTATTACGGTCATAAGGCGCTCTCCCGCTGAAATAAGTCTTGCAAATACTGCAGAAATATTATTCTTATTATATTCCTTCTTTTTTCTGTTGTCATTGCCGTAAGCTAGGCACTTTCCTGTTTCAATGTCATAAACAGAGCCGGTATAAGGCGCCTCGGCATTGAAATAATATTCAGTTCTGAGGGTATCTGCAAACTTCTCACTTACTTTATCCTCGCCATGAACGATAAACACCTTATAAGGCTTCTTTTTTGTGAAGGAAGTTATCCACTTAATGAGGCCGCTTTTATCTGCATGTCCACTTATTCCTTTGAACATCTGGATATGTGCGTCTACTTCTATTTCTTCTCCAAAGAGCTTTACGGTAGGTGCTCCCTCAAGAATGGCTCTTCCGAGAGTTCCATTTGACTGATATCCTACAAAGAGTATTGTACATTCAGGTCTCCACAGATTATGCTTAAGATGATGCTTAATTCTTCCGGCATCACACATACCTGAAGCCGAGATTATGATTTTAGGCTTACTATCAAAATTTATTGCCTTTGATTCATCTCCCGTAACTGCTGTCTTTAGTCCATCGAACTTAAGAGGATTAATTCCCTGATTTACAAGCTCCATTGCCTTCTCATCAAAGCACTGATACATATGCTCGGTAAATACTTCAGTTGCCTCAAGTGCAAGCGGACTATCAACATATACCTCAAAATCAGGATATTCCGGAACCCTATTTTCCTCTTTTATCTGCCTTATGAAGTAAAGAAGCTCCTGAGTTCTTCCTACTGCAAAGGATGGAATTACTACATTTCCATTCCTGGCAAAGGTCTCGCGGATTATTTTAGTAAATTCCTCGACAAAATCTTCCGGCTCCTCATGATCTCTGTCACCGTATGTCGACTCCATTACAACAACATCCGCATCCTCTATATAATCAGGATCCTTTAATATAGGCTGATTAAGATTTCCTATATCTCCTGAAAATACAAGCTTTCTTTCAACCCCCTCTTCATTTAACCATACTTCTATTGAAGCAGAACCTAATAGATGGCCTGCATCTATAAACTCGATTGTAACCCCTTTACATACCTCTATTTTCTTATTATACTCACATTCCACGAACTGTCTCATTACATTTATCGCATCTTCTGTGGTATAAATAGGCTCTATAGTGGATTTACCTGCTCTTTTTCCCTTTCTGTTCTTCCATTCAGCTTCAAATTCCTGAATATGTGCGGAATCCTGAAGCATTATTTCGCAAAGTGCACAGGTTGCCTCAGTTGCAAATATCTTTCCCCTAAAGCCTCTTTGATATAAAAGAGGAATAAGGCCTGAATGGTCTATATGTGCATGCGTCAGAAAAAGATAATCTATTTCTGATTCCGGAACTGGAAGAGGTGCATTTTCATATACATCAGCCCCCTGCTCCATTCCATAATCCACAAGCATTACCTTGCCGCATGCTTCAATCACATGACAGCTTCCTGTTACTTCATGATCTGCCCCAACAAACATCAATTTCATTTTAATCAACTTCCTTTCTTACTTTTTCAGAGTCTACTGTGACTCTGTTTCTTCCGTGCTGCTTCGAGTAGTACATTGCAACGTCTGCACGGTTTAAAAGAAGATTCGGATCATCTGCTGTTTCTGGATATGCCGCAACACCCACAGAAATCTGAACAAACACCCTTCTTCCGTCATCACAGATACAAGCCGTCTCTGAGATGATTTTCCTTAGCTTTTCAGCTAATTCAACGCCTTCTTCAAGCGATTTGTCAAGGAAAGCTACTACAAATTCCTCTCCTCCGTATCTAGCTGCTATTCCTCCATTATCTCTTGCTAAATGATTTGCCTTTTCTGATACCATCTTTATGACCTTATCGCCGAAAAGATGACCATAGGTATCATTGACATTTTTAAAGTGATCTATGTCAAACAAAAATGCAACGACCTTTTTCTTTTCAGCTATGGCCCTTCTTCCGTAAGAATCAATCATGACATTTAACTTACCTCTATTGAAAATGCCTGTAAGAGGGTCCTTAACCGCCATATCCTGCATTCTTGCATAAAGACTTGCATTTTCGAAGGCTACTACGAACTGGCTTACAACATTCTCATAGAACATTGAATTATCATTAAAGGCATCTATATTTCCACTTGCTACGAGCATTGAGCCCATAACATCGTCCTTTCTCTTTATTGGAAGTACCATTATCGAAAAAGGAGTAAATAAGTCACTTAATACATATTTTCCCTTTTCCACATTATTATCAATAAGGGTAGAACCCTCCATTGCAAACGGTCTGATAAAATCCGTTATTATTCTCTGCGCCTTCATGTCAAAGGCTATTTCCTCCGTCATGCTGACTGAGAACATCGACATGTCATTTCCCGCCGTATCAGGCAATATGTAAATCGCGCAGCACATAAGGCCGAGCTCATTTCTCAAAGTTGATACCATTACTGAAAGAAGCGCCTCCATGTCAAGAGAGGAAACAAGCTTTTGAAGAATGTCATTTTGAAGTGACATCTCAGAATTAGATGCATTGATTTTCTTATATGCACCTTCTAGTCGGATAGCCTGCCTTGCAAGATCTTCATTAGCTTCCTTTACTCTATCCTGTGCCGTTTCAAGAAGAATATTATTCTTTTCAGATATTTCTGCTCTTCTTTCCTGATACAAATAATTATTTTCCGCGACATCAATTTCATCAACTGAAAAATTCATCAGATTTGCAGCAACGTAGTGAACAACAAAAACACCTATTCCCATTCCTAATATTTCATTAGGCAGATAATCAGCTGATACCATCCTGAAAATCGTAACTACCTCCGAAGGAATAAGCAGCATTACAAACAGATACAGCCTCATATAAGCATCTGTATAGTAATTTACTACTACTAAAATCTCACAGGTATTCAGCAGCATGTATGCTCCCATGATGATGAAAGCATAATAATCTCTGCCAAAGCTTATCTGAAAAGAATTTACAAATATAACAAGAATCCTTATGAACTTAAATGCCGCTTTCCAGTTTTTTGCCGGCTTTAACATAAAAACCGAATCTACCGCAAATAGACCAATAGCTACATTAAGCGAAATCTTGTCCACACTATTTTCACTTATTTTAAGGAAAACATAGTATAATAAAAGAATCAATGATAAAGTCCAATTAAGCTTCGCCCATCTTACAATGTCACGGCCGAATTTTTTTCTATTCTCCATATACCCTCCAGTACATATACTCCCCATCTATTAAGTATATGCTTTTTTCGAGTCTTACTAATATTTACTGCCAATGCATTTTCCGAGCCTTTCTATTTTTACTGCCAATGCATTTTTGGGGCCTTTCTATTTTTTATTGCCAATGCATTTCTACAATATCTCCATCCTTAAGCTCGTTAATAAATTCAGCATCCTCGCCGTTTTTCTTTAAAATGAACGCCTTACCGGTCGGCGTGGTTATATCTATTTCATAATAATCGAGGATATCCACAACCCTATATTCTTTTTTACCGCTTAATTCTATCTTCGTATCATTTACTGTAACCATTATATGCACATCTTCGCTTGCTTTTACTAAATCAGATGCCTTAGGATCTCTTAACTTTAAGCCAGCCGCTTTTTGATCTCTTTCTTTCAAATCAGCTGCATCAGGATCTCTTACTTTTAAACCGGCCGATATATTTTCAGCCATATCATCTTTTAATTCATCTTCGTCTTCATATTCTTCTATTTCGTGATAATCCCTGTCTGCTAACTCCTCTGATAGCTCTTCATAGCCGCCGTAAGTCGATGGTATTATCCTGATTTCATCGCCCTGCTTTATGCCATGACTTACATTAGCCGACTCGCCGTTTACAAAGATCTTTGCGCTATCTCCTGGCAGTGCATGAATTACAGCTTCCCTTCCATCTACCATTACAAGCTTATCCTTTCCGCGCTTTGGGAAGATGTCTTCTGCGGGATACTGCGCTGCAACTATAACATCTGCAACATTTCTTCTGCCATTATCATAAAGCCTTACAAGCTTTCCATTAAGCTGTACATATATAATACTGTTCTTTTGCTCAAAATAATTTTCACATATTCCTATAGGAGTTACTAATATTGAATCCTTCTCTATATCCTCCTGCTTAAAGGATACATTTCCTAGCACTTCCTTTCCTCTAAGAGCTGCCCTCTCTGCCGGAATCTCAAGGATTTCAGCTAACTTCCTTGCAAATTCAGTGAACTTGCCTCCGCCTCCTACTATAAATACTGCTGCCACTGATTTTCCGCCGTTCAGCCTTTTTATTTCCTCAGCTACAGCCTTAGCCGCACTATCCATAAGAGGCTTTAACAGCGCTATTACCTCATTAGCACTAGTCTTCATAGGAAGCAGCATTACATCATTATATTCAATTTCTTCTTTTCCTGCCTGCGCCTGCATTTTAATAGCTTCAGCAGTATCAAAATCCACCAGATACTTATCCACTATCGCCATGGTAAGCTCATCTCCTGCAATAGGAATCATTCCATACGCAATTACAGAGCCTTCCTTTGTAATGCAGATATCTGAAGTTCCAGCACCTACATCCACAAGTGCAAGATTAAGCATCCTGAATTTTTGAGGAATTGCTGCAGTAATCGCTGCAACAGGCTCAAGAGTCAAGCTTACAGCAGTCAGGCCGGCCCCGTTTACTGCACTATAAAGGCCATCTACAACCTCTCCTGGAAGGAAAGTTGCTATTACCTGCGCAGCTATTAATCCGATTTTATGACCAAGGAGACTTAGCATGAGATCTCCATTTAAATAGTATTTCACTATATTAGAGCTGACACAGTAAAAATTGAACTTTTCATTTCCTGAATTATCCCTGATTTTTTCATACGCCTGCTGCACCGCAAGCATATTCAGCTCTCTTAGATCTCCTTCTGTAATATAATCTCCCGAAACTCTCGGTACCTCTTCAGCTTCCTTTTTTAAATCAATTTCTGCCTTAACGCTTATTGTTTCAAGCACTCTTCCTGCTGCTGCAATGCAAACGTTCTTAAGCTCTCTTCCAATCTTTTCCTCTAATTCCTTTGTTACCTCTTTAATGGTCGCACTAACAGCCGCAATGTCATGAATCTGTCCATCTACCATTGCGCGGCTACTATGAAAACGGCTTGCCATTCTATAAACTACAAATCCTCCGTTCTCATCACGATATCCTACAACACCGATAACACTTCTAGTTCCGATATCTATTCCGTAAACAAAATCCTCAGGTAAAGTATCATTAATCATTTTAAGCTCCTAGCAGAATCTTTTTAAGTCTCCCCTTACAGCCCGTATTTTTCCTTAAGGGCCTGCAGCTGCTTCATTATAAAATCCACAGCCATATTTCTCATCAAAAATTTATCTTTAACATCCTTAAAATCCGGATTTTTTATTATTTCATCTGCATGCTTTTCATATTCCTCATCACTTAGCTGATTCTCCATGATGGAAAGAGCATGCTCTCTGGTGATTTTTCTCTTACCTGTAAGCCTGCTCAGTCTGTCCTCTAAAGGCGCCTCAACAAGCCATATGCTGTCAAAATGATCCATTATATTGCAATCTACTATAAGAGCTGATTCTGCAACTAAGACCTCTCCTTCTTTAAGTTCCCTTATCTGCCTGTCCACCTCTTCGATTACAGGAGGATGAGTAAGCTCATCTAAAAGCTCTCTTTTTGCATCATCTGCATAGATTATCCCTGCAAGTTTTTTTCTATCAATAAAGCCTTCTTCATCAAGAATACCTTCTCCGAAGGCCTCCACAACAGAATTAAACACTGATTCTCCTGGCTGCATCTGATTTCTAGAAACATCATCAGTCTTTATTATCTTAAATCCATATTCCTTCTCCATTACCTCAAGTACAAAAGATTTCCCGGAACCGATACCGCCCATAAGGCCTATGGCAAAGCCTTTTCTATTTTCATCTCTCATAGCATCTCCAATATATTTACTTATTTAGCCTCAAAAAGACTTTGTCCTGAGGATATGGAAACAATCAATGGAACACTTAAAACTGCTGCCTTTTCCATTTCCTCCTTCATGACCTCCCTGACCCTTTCTTCTTCATCTTTCCTTGCTTCTACAAGAAGTTCATCGTGTATCTGAAGAAGAAGTCTTGCATCTAATTTTTCAGCCAAAAGTCTCTTTTCAACATTTAACATTGCTATCTTTATTATATCTGCCGCAGTACCCTGAATAGGTGAATTCTTTGCCATTCTCTCTGACATGGTACGCTTTAGATAATTCTTATCATTAATATCTGGAAGAACTCTTATTCTGCCGAATTTCGTTCTAGTAAAGCCTTCACTTCTAGCTCCGCGAACCAGCTCATCCATATAGGCTTCTACTTTTTTATAGATCTTAAAATAACTTTCGATATAGCCCTCAGCCTCATCTCTGGTAATGTCAAGGCTCTCACCTAGTCCATACGAGCTTATACCGTAAACTATTCCGAAATTAACTGCCTTAGCTCTGCTTCTCATAGTCTTTGTGACCTCATCAAGAGGCACGTGGAAAACCTCAGAAGCGGTGATCTTATGAATATCTGAGTCCTTATTATAGGCCTCTATCAGCTTTTCATCACCTGACATATCAGCAAGTACTCTTAGCTCGATCTGGGAATAATCCGCATCAACGAAAACATAGCCGTCCTTAGGAATGAAGGCCTCTCTGATTTTCATGCCCTCATCACTTCTTGCCGGAATATTCTGAAGATTTGGCTCCGTAGAGCTAAGTCTTCCGGTTGCTGCAATCGTCTGGTTAAAATTACCATGGATTCTTCCATCCTCTGCTATATAAGGAATGAAACCATCCGCATAGGTCGAGCGCAGCTTTGAATATTTTCTATATTCAAGTACATCACTTACCACAGTATACTGATCAGCTAAAGGCTTTAATACCTCTGCTGCAGTTGAATAACCGCTCTTAGTCTTCTTTCCGCCTTCAAGCTTTAAATCTTCAAAGAACACTACACCAAGCTGCTTTGGAGAATTGATATTAAACTCTTTTCCTACAGCTTTATGGATTTTTCCTTCAAGCTCATCAATTTTTTCAGTAAGCTCCTTTGAATAGCTCTCAAGGAACTCTTTATCTGTCTTTATTCCTCTTACATGCATATTATAAAGCACATTGATAAGAGGCTTTTCAACCTCATCATAAAGCTTTCTCTCGCCTAGTCTGTCAAGATTGTCAAATACTACATTTCCCGCATACATAAGCACAAGAAGCTCTATTTCAGCAGGAATATCCTTTATATCGATCATTTCCTCAAGCTTTATGCCAAGGTACTTATCAGCAAGATAAACTGCTCCGTATTCATTTTCACCAGGGCTTACTAAATAAGCCGCAAGGGATACATCATCTGCCTTTAAGATTTCATCTTTCGCCTCACCCCTTACATAGAAGGAAAGCTTTGAATATATATCTGACATATATACTGCCTTTGCAGCATCTGTCAGCTTATTAAATAACTCAAATACATCGTCTTTTTCTGAAGAAGCGGCCACACATAGCCTAATAGCTTCATTTTCCTCAAAAGCTATCATCACCTTATTCTTATCTACATAAAAAGCCGCTTTTTTCAGCTTTTTGCCTGCATAAGAAGACATCTCTTCCGTAAGAGTCTTTAATGAAAGCTCTTCGAGTTTTTCACCGCCATGCAGAGCATTCTTTATTTCTACCTTTGCTCTAGCACATATATCCTCTTTTGCAGGAATTATTCTATAAAAGCTATCTGACTTCTTAGCATCAATGCGTAAAGCCTCTCCCTTACTCTTACTCTTGCTCTTGCTCTTACTCTTGCTCTTGCTCTTACTTTTTTCATTGCCTCCATTTTCTGCATCAGATCCTCCAAAGAAGGAAAGCTGACCATCATTAGAGTCCTCAAAAGGATTATATAAAGATGAATCCTCATCCTTTTTTTCTTCTTCATTCTGACCATCAAAATTCCTGAACTCTGATGATTTAAACTCAAGCTCATCAAATTCAGCAATGGCTGCTTCTCTATTGATATTAAGCCTTAAATCCTCAAGTGAAACATCAAGCTCTATGTCTCTTTTTATGGTAGCAAGCATTTCTGAAAGCCTTGCAGCCTTCTCTCCTACTAGTTCAGTATCACTTTCCTTAATGAGATAATTAATAGGAGAACGCTTTATTGAAAGCTCTGTCTTAAAACTGTCCGCAAGCTCCTTAAGCTCTTTCTCATTCTTTCCGTGAAGCTCGGAATACAGGCCATCTACCGTCTTATATTTTGCGATAAGAGCTGTCGCAGTAGCCGGTCCTATTCCAGGAACGCCCTTAATATTATCTGAAGTATCGCCCATGAGCGCCTTTAGGGAATTAATATTTACAGCATCTACCCCGAACTCCTTTTTTATGAGCTCAGGAGTAAAAGGGAATGTCCTCTCAGGGGCAAAAGGATAGTCCTCATGCCTCATATTGTATTTATCATAAAGCTCTTTAGTTTTATCAGCTGAAGAATGCATCATAAGAATAGTAGTATTCTCACTAGCTAGCTGAAGATAGTCATTATCCTTGGTCATTATTCCGACCTTTACAGAATTCTCAAAAAGCTTAGAAAGCGTACCGCTAAAATCATCTGCCTCATATTCATCTGAAGAAAACTGCTTAACATTCATTTTTTCAAGCATTTCCTGACATAGCTCAAACTGCAGCTTTAGCGGCTCTAAGGTCTCTGCCCTGTTTCCCTTATAATCCGGATATATCCTTCTTCTGAAGGTATCTCTCGTTTTATCCCAGCATACCGCAAGATATTCAGGCTTTTGCTCTCTAAGGATTTTCATAAAGGTCCTGAAAAAGCCGTATATGGCATTAGTATATACGCCCTTGCTGCTTTTTAATATTTTATAGAAATACTTTTCCTTTTCGCTCATTTCCTTTGCAAACATTATCTCCTTTGGGAGATTTGCAAAAAACATAGTAGTCAAAAGACTTGAGCCATCTATTATATAAAACATTCATCCTCCAAAAACTCTCTAATTTACTTCTCAAGGAGCCGTCTCATAAGATTATTTATCTCGATTACTCTCATTTCAATGCATTCTAAGATATCCTCCGATAATCCCGGCTCTAGCCACAGCTCCATTCGCTTAGAGTTTATAAACATTGCCGTCTTATACTCCTTTACAACTCTTTGCTTATATTTTTCATGAAGCATTTCCTTCATTTCAATTCTCCATGCTCTAAGCAGGCTTTCCTTGCTTAAGGCCGCATTTAAATCCTTAGTATACTTTTCTGAAATTTCTACTATCTTATCATATTCACTCGTCTTATCGCTCATTGATATGCTAGTGAGGGTTCCGATTCCAATAGTGGATAATACAAGGATAGCTATCGCTAAAATCATAAGGGTAATTCTTTTTACCTTTAGATATCTCTCTCTATTTTTAAATTCTCTTTGAGTCGCCTCTAGCTTATTATTCAAGGCCCCGATATAATCAAGCGTAACATCATCAACGCTTTCCATCTCAACAATGGCCTTATTTATTATATAGCTTGTCTCAAGTTCCTCCCTGCATCTGCTACAGTTCTCTACATGCACTGCAAGCTGATAGGCAGTCCTAAGATCAAGCTTATTATCTATATAGCTATTAAACAGGCTTCTCGCTCTATTACAGTTCATTTTTCCTTCGGTAATTTTTTTAATTACAGCCATTCTTTATTCTGCCTCTGGTATGTCCTTTTTATCCGTAAGAAGCGACAGCGCTGCATTAGAATATCTTCTATCAGCTGACACATCCCTTCCGAACCAATCCGGCTCCTTAAAGGCCTTCGCCGCCTCTTCATCAGGAAATTCGACCTCTATGAAATACAAGCCCTCAAGAAAGCCCTTAAAAACGTCAAGCTCTCCTGTAAGACCATTATCTAATGGTATCAGGTATCTGTCTTTTGAAACAAGCTCACCATCACATTTCGGGCGCATATGCTCATACGCCTCCTTATTGAGCGGAAGATTATACTCTTCACTTACTATAGCATTTTTCTGTGAATGATTTCCCCTGTTCTTGTAAGTCATATAATAATCATCATTGCTTTTTCTTATTCTAACTGCAGGATTACGATTAAGATATCCCTGCTCTATTACTTCCTTTTCATACTTTGATAGATCTGGAAGCTCTTTAATTAAATACTTTCTCTCAATTTCCATTCTCTCTCCAAATAAAGGTCTAATTATAAAATAGTTATAATACCTCAATTATTTATTATATCAAATTTCTACCCTAATTACAAGGAAAAAAACAGTGGCAAAGACTTTTAGTCTTTGCCACTGCCCTAAATTCAAACTATTGTATATATCAGTGCATTAAACACTTTATACCATTTCTGATTACTTAGCTTTTAAGCTATAAATAACATAACTACGTTAGCTGCTATTTGCTGCTAAATACAGCCTTGCTGCTAACTTATAAATAAAGCCTTGCCGCTAAATTAAGCTTTACTGATAACTTTTAAATCAAGCTTTGCTGTCACTAGTTACTACAGCTTCAGGATTTTCTGCTACATTTACCTGTTCTGCAGGATTTCCTGCTACATTCACCTTTTCTGCAGGATTTTGTACGTTCTCCTTTGAAACATATGCTTCAACACCAGCATCCATCTGGATGTTCTTATTTGTCTTAGCCTGAATTGTATTAGCCTTCATAACCTCTGTTAAATCAAAACCTGTTGTCTCCTTGACAGACTCGATGGTCTTAGCAAGGATAGATGGAACATATCCGCCCATCTGATTTACGCCAGAACTTGAACCATTTCCGCCGCCATCAATAATTGTAACCTTGTCGATAGATGTAAGAGGCTCTGCAATAGCCTTTGCCATTTCTGGAAGCTTCTCAACGATCATCTGGAGCATAGCAGCCTCACCATACTTCTTAAGAGCATCTGCCTTCTTTTCCATTGCCTCAGCCTCAGCCTTACCTTTAGCAGCAATGGCATTAGCCTCAGCTTCACCCTTTGCTCTAATAGCTTCAGCCTCTGCAAGACCTGCGATTCTAACTGCTTCAGCTTCCTTACTTCTCTCAACAAGCTCAGCCTCTGCCTCTTTGGTACGTCTGAAGAGATCAGCTTCTGATTCCTTCTCGATCTTATACTTATCAGCATCTGCCTTCTGCTCTGTTGCGAAACGCTCAGCCTCTGCCTGCTTTCTGATCTTAGCATTAAGAGCCTGCTCCTGAACAGCTGCCTCTTCCTTCTTAACTTCAACTTCCTTCATCTGCTTTGCAATCTGAGCATCTGCTGTTGCAATCTCGATGGTCTTCTGCTGAGCCTGTCTCTGGATTTCATAAGCTGCATCAGCCTCAGCCTGCTTTGTATCAGCCTCTCTCTTAAGATCAGCCTGCTTAATTGAAAGTTCATTATTCTGAATTGCGATAGCTGTTTCAGATTCAACTCTAGCTACGTTAGCCTGCTGCTTAGCAACTGCCTGTGCAACTGCAATTTCCTTTTCTGCATTAGCACGTGATACTTCAGCATTCTGACGAATAGCTACTGTATTTGCGATACCAAGGTTTTCAATAACACCAAGACCTGCATCGTCGATATTCTGAATGTTAAATGATACGATTTCAAGACCCATTGCAGCCATGTCTGAAGTTGCATTGGTCTGAACTGCTGTAGCAAAAGCCTTTCTGTCATTCATGATGTCTACAAGCTTCATGCCACCGATAATTTCACGAAGATTACCTTCAAGAACGTTAACTACCATCATATTGATATAGTCTGAATTCTTATTAAGGAAGTTCTCTGCTGCCCTATCCATCTTTTCCGGATCTGTGCTGATTTTGATAGTTGCGACTGAATCAACCATTATGTTGATATAGTCAAGTGTTGGGATAGTTTTTGATGTCTTAACATCAACTGATAACATCTTAAGAGAAAGCTTATCCACTCTCTGGAGGAAAGGTATTCTGATAGATGAACGACCGATTATTATCTTAGGCTTTTTACGCAGACCTGAAATAATAACTGCCTGGTCCGTTGGTGCCTTTATATAACCCATTGCCAAGATTATAACGAGCACAACAACTACTACTGTGATTGTAATGATTTCCTTCATGCCCATAACTGACTCCATTCTGGAACGACTAACGTCCCCTGAAAAATAAATTTTTTTATATATAATAAACTTACGGTTTATATTTTATCATTTTTATTCTCCATTTTCAATATCAAACTTGCAATTTACGAAGGTTTGTAGTATTGTTATATTTATCTTTCGCCCGAAGAAAATTATTATTATTTTTTTAATTCCGGGCGGTAAATTAGGGAGAAATTTTTATGGATAATTTACAGCTGGTTCTTTTTTCCAGCGATATATATGATGATTCAGCCACGGGAACTTTAGCTTTTAAAGCTCCTAATTCAGAAAATATGATCTTAGATCTTTTAAAGCATGGAATTAAATGCTCTACCATAAAAGGTGATAGAAAATATCCCGTTTCCGAAAACGTCCTGGTCATATCCTCTTTTGATGATGACCTAAATAGAGCGGTTATGTTCGGCGTTGCCTCTGCTGCCTATAAAGAGCCAAAAGAAATAGATTCTAGTAAATCCTCACCAGTTAAAGAAACTAACTCATCTCCTCTTTATGCCTCATCGCAGCTATCTTTTTTCAGCAGTGAAAAAGCCACAGAACTTCCTATGGTGATAGAAGGCTTTGATGAAATAGACTATGATTTCATTAACAGGATATTTTTAAGATTCCACGGTCTTCCAGTAACCATAGCAGAAACAGAACGATTAATCATCAGAGAATTCACTGAGGAGGATTCAACTAGTTTATATTCCATTACTGATTTATTTGATTCCCGCGAAAAGACCGAAAGCTGGCTTAAAGATTACATAAAAAACGTCTATCCTTTCTTCGATTACGGCTATTGGGGCGTATACGAAAAAAGCACAGGAAAGCTTATTGGTGAATGCGGAATTAATTCTTCTGAAATAAATGGACAATATGAAAATGAAATAGGCTACATAATAGCCCCAGCTTCTAGAAAAAAGGGATATGCAAGTGAAACTATCAGCAAAATATTCGAAATCGCAAAAGAACGATATGAAATGAAGAGAGTCGTTGCTCTCATTGAAGAAGGTAATACTGCTTCCGTTCATACTGCTGAAAGCCTTGGTATGCACTTTGAATCTCGTTTTGCCGGTAAAGACTACAAACATAAGCTGGTTTATGTAAAAGAATTAGGGTAAACGATTTAAATGCACAATTTAGCACGAATTCCCCTAACATCAACCCCAAGATATACACTTCTCTCAACTCTCTCTTCCAAAGAGAGCTGCTGAGGATGTGGAATTACAGAATCATCCAAAACAACAGCACTCATTTCATAGCCTTCCTCGAAGCTTCCTACCTTACCAAAAAAACTTCCACCGCCCTTTGTTGCCAGGTAAAAACTTTCAGAAAAAGTAATTGGCTTTGCATCTGCATCAATATATCTCCAATATAATTTTGATACCCCAATTGTATCTGTAATAGCTCGAAATATGGATTCTGTCTGTCCTCCGGCAACATCACTGCCAAGCCCCATGCGTATCCCGTTTTCTATATATTTACGAACCGGTGCAATTCCTGAGGACAGATTTACATTTGAACTCGGACAATGTGCAATCCATACTCCGTTTTCTTTTATACGCTCTATTTCCTCCCCGGTTGAATAAACGCAGTGAGCCATCACTGTTTTAGCCTGCTTTCCAAAAAGTCCAAAGCGGTCGTAAGCATCTGCATAAAATTTCGCCTGCGGTATCAGTTTTTTCACAAGTTCTACTTCTCCGGGATTTTCTGATAAATGAGACTGTACCGGCAAATCGTATTGTATGCGCACTTTTGATAATTCTCTTAGCAGCTCATCAGTACAGCATGGAATGAACCTTGGTGTCAAAATCGGTTTGGTTCTCTTATATCCTCTCCTTTGAGACTCTTTTATAAAACTTATTGTATCAGCGGCTCCTTCGCGCGCCCCCGATTCTAATAGTTCAGCCGGTGCATCCCTGTCCATATTCACCTTCCCAACATAAGAAGTAAGTCCGGTATTTTCCATCATATCCATGAGCATCAATGTTGCCTCACTATGAATTGTCCCAAAAATCACTGCATGAGTCGTAGCACTTTTTTTCATTTGATCAGCAAACATCCCATAAGCTAAAGCAGCATATTCCGTATCTGCATATTTTGCCTCCTCGGGAAATGTACGATTTTTTAGCCATGTAAGCAGTTCATAATCCATTCCCATCCCGCGAAAAGCAAACTGAGGTGCGTGAATATGTAAATCAACCATCCCTGGTATAATGAGATGTCCCGTATAATCTTTCACATGGATGCAGGCATATTTTTCCGGCAACTTGGAAAAAATCCCCCTGCATATCCCATTTTCAAAAACAAGATAGGAATCCGGATGAGTCTCCAAATGATCTTTATCAGGCGTAAAACAAATATCTCCTCTTAAAATGATTGTATCCATAATCTCCCTCCTTTATTCCCCTTCAGGTCTTTGAAGTCATATTTCCAAATGAACTATGCTGCATCATCAATGTGCTGTTTAGTAATAAGTTAGTTCAGTTTTTTCATAATAGTCAAAATATTCTGACCATTTTTATATTCATAACGAATATCATCCATGCTCTTTTTAACCATATAAATACCAAGCCCTCCGATACTTCTCTCCTCAGCTGAAAGTGTAATGTCAGGATCAGGTTTTTCAAGTGGATTGTAAGGTTTTCCGGTATCAGTAAATGTAAAGGAAATCTGTTTCTTTTCAAAATCTTTTTCAACGTTTATCACTACATTTCCAATATCAGGAGAATACGCATAATAAGCAATATTCACAAAAAGTTCCTCAACCGCCACTTCTATTTGTGTCTGTATCTTTACAGATGCTCCCATCTGAGCAAGATGTATGTCTATAAAATTTAGAACCGTTTGCAAATTTTCCGTAAGAGCCTGTATCTCAATTTTGTTCTCCATCAATCTTCTCCTCTCTTTTCTTTACCGGTCCTATATATTTCATACAAAGCATGGTAAGATCATCAAACTGTTCCGCCCCATTTACAAATCCATCCACGGCGCATCTTACATTTTCAAGCACCTCCTGCGGCTTTGCTCCCGAACTTTTATTTAATGCCTCGAGCATTCTGTCAGTGCCAAACAGCTCATTTTTCTCATTAGTTGCTTCCGCTACTCCATCTGTATAAACAAAAAGACTTGCTCCAGGAGTCAGCTGTAGTTCATATTCTTTATACCTTACGCCTTCCATAGCCCCTATTACAAAACCATGTTTATCCTTATACAGTTCAAATTTTTCATTTTCATTGTAAATAGCCGGATATTCATGCCCCGCGTTAGCGGCTTTAACTATACCTGTTGATATTTCAAGTATACCAAGCCATACAGTAACAAACATCTCTTCTCTGTTATTCGAACAAATGGCTGCATTAGTATCGGCAAGAATCTGAGCCGGAGATTTTCCAAGCATTGCATTATTAGCAAGAATAATCTTAGAAGCCATCATAAATAGTGCTGCGGGTATTCCTTTTCCCGACACGTCAGCCATAACCATACAAAGGTGATCTGAATCTACTAAAAAGAAATCATAAAAATCTCCACCAACTTCTTTTGCCGGAGTCATAGTAGCATATATGTCAAACTCATCTCTCTCCGGAAATGCCGGATAAATGTTCGGAAGCATATCTGCCTGAATCTTGGTTGCAAGTGATAGCTCTGCTCCAATTCGTTCCTTCTCGGCAGTAACACTTCTTAGATTTATCATATAATCCTTAAGCCCATTTGCCATACTACGAACATTATCAGAAAGCGTAGCAATTTCATCCTGTGTCTTTACATTTATTACCTCGTATGAAAGATCTTCAGGAGGTGTCTCATTCTTAAGCTGCTTCACAAATGCATCCGCACTTTTTGAAAGTGCAGTGACCGGCTTAGTAACCTCTTTTTCAATTCCCATTATGAATAATCCGATAAAAATTCCTGCAATTACAATAGCCAACACACCTGTTGAAAGAATATAATTTCCGATTTCTTTCTTTATTTTGTTGATATCTATATCTACTCCAAGGATAGCATTAGCTTTTCCACTGCTGTCACGGATCACGGTGTAGCAGGTAAGCATATTACCGTATTCAGGTGTATTATTTTCTAGTGTATAGATTCCTGACTGCCCGCTCAATATGGCCTCACTGAATATTCTCAGGTCACGCTCAGAAAAAGAACCCTCCTCGCATCTCTCGCCCATATAACTATATATATCCTCTACCGACTCACTAGCTGATATTTCTTCTTCAGACTTTCCATTTATTGCATAGCAGGCTGTACTTAGATCATGGATATCCTCAAAATATAGTGAATAAAGATATTTAATCTCCATAGAATTTTTTATCCTATTAAGCTCTATACGAGTTTCCTCATATCCTTCATCCATGCTCTGCGCTGAAATAAGATCTCCCATACAATTTTTTTCAAAAGCAGCCTCTGCTTCATTAAGTGCAGCAGTAGCATAATCCACATAACTGTCGCGCACATTCTTTGAAAATAACATATAAGCTATCACCTGCAACATAAAAGTGAGTGCGACCATAGCAATAAGAGTAATGACAGCCACCCTTCCTTTTAACTTCAATGTGCGTTTCATTTTTCCTTATTCCTCCTTATACTTTTTATAAATTTTACTAGCAGATAGTAATGTATCTAATGTCATTTTTATTCCTGTTTCTCTCATCGTGTCTACATTCAATACAAGGAATGGAGCTGTAACAAAAACCTGCTTAAGATCAGAAAGATTCTCTCCATTATGATAAGCTAGCATCTGATCTGTTGCGAAACGTCCTATATTTTCATAATCATACATTTCTACTGCCGCAAGAGCTCCAAATCGCACATCTTCCGTACTGTTTATAGAAAAAACAGGTATCCCCTTTTTAATAAACGGAAGGACAGACTCATAAAAATCCACCGGCTTTAAGAGTGTTGTAGTGAGTATGTATAAATCTATACCACTGTTTGCTAAAGCCTCATGCGCCTCTAAAAGTTCTTTTTTGTATATTTCATATTCCTCATTAGTATCATCGAAGTCATCAGAAACATATTTCCTTATCACTTCAATCCCATTTTTTTGCGAAAAAACATCTACACTCTCTGCTCCGCTGTATATATAAGCATCATCTGTATCATTATATACAATACCTATTTTTTTGGGTTCAAAAATATCATGCATTACCTCAAGTGCCTTTTCTTCCACTCCGACATTTACATGCGCCCAGGCTCTTTTATCACCCGAATAATCTATATTTCCGGTAATCTGACTTATTACAGGATTGCTTGAAATAAAATTCATATATGGTACATCACATGACTCCTTTACTGCAAGACCTGCTGTAGTTCCCATAGTAATCATCAGATCAATACTTTGCTCTGATATCTTTTTTTCCAGCAGCCGTTTTACGTCATCTTCAGATAATCCTATAAAATCACCCTTAGAAATGTCAAAAAAACCATCTTTTACAAATGTAAATTCATTACTTTCAGCAGAACACAATTCATCCCAAACCTCACTAGCATAGGCTCCTTGAGAAAGCCCGTTCAATCCGTTTTCTTCAATAATACTCTCTTCCATGAGCCCTTTTGCTATCCAAAACAATTCGTAGTCAAATTCGTAGTAATCTCCCTCCTGACAATATCCAATTCGAAGATTTCCTCTATTTTTTTGATTATCCAATTCTTTTGCAAACATCCCCGAATCACCAGATAAACAAACACCCAAAACAATACATAATATCAATATCATTGATATTATTATTCTCTCTGACCCCTTGCCCTTTTTCATCATAAATTTTCTGCCTTTCTTTCGCGTCCATAGCAGTTTAGCAAAATAAAAATCACAGCTAGCAAGATTACTGTTACACCAACCAGTATCAGCCCTCCGCTTCCATAAAGCATTACAACTCCAAATACTATAGGCGCAAGCGCTCCTATCAGATTACTAAAAAAACCTTCAATTCCTAAAGCCTTTGAAAAGCCTACCTTTTTTGCAAAAGGAAGCGCATAAACATATTCAAACTGAACGCTTGGCATAATACCATCTGCAATACCTATCAGCAGTACAGTAACAATAGCGGTAATTATAGCATTTCTCACCGCAAATATAATCATACTCACCGACAACAATACCAAAACCCCTGACATAAGCCATGAAGGAAGAAATCTCTTAGAAAGCTTAGGACAGATCACCGTTCCAATATAAGCTGTCGCAATACCGTAAAGCATCATCACCAGACCTATGACATCCGTTGTAATTCCTACACTATCTGAATATACCGGAAAAAAATAATCAACAAACATAATAATAAAATAATACGGAATAATTACGCACAATAAATATGCCGGGAATCTTATATCAGCGATCCTACCATTCCATTTATTTACAATTTGACTTTCTTCTTCCTCAATTTCTTTTCTCGGTGCTACATCCATTCCAAAATAAATAAGTATCACAAGGACCGATATTCCTATAAGGCTCATAACAATATATGCGCCTGAATATCCGAATATCGAAGCAATCATAGCTCCTATTGAGGCTGCACATGAATAACCGACAATTATCGCTGCATTAGACCCTGCAGTATATTCAGACATATCCGCATTAGAGGATACAACAACCGCATAGATATCTATTCCCATTTTTGCAAAACCCAGTCCAACGCCCATCACCATCTGTGCAACTATAAATGAAACAGGTTCCGATGCAAAGGCTGAACCTATAGTACCAATTATCATAATAGCAACACCGCCTATTGCCGCTCTCTTCCAGCCGCGCTTTTCAATAAAACTTCCTGAAAGATATGATGTAATCATAGAAATAAAAATTTGAGACGACATCGGCAAAGACATAAGAATCTCTTTTGGAACATTCCATCCAAAGATTGTTACAGGCCTGTATATGCGTGTAAGCACTATGGACATAAATGCTACTGCCATAAATCTAAATCCCGCAAAGAAAAAAGATATTCCTCTTACCACGCCAATGCTTTCTATAGTTTTATGCTCTTTATTATCAACTCGCAATAACCTCCTCTTTTTCTCTCCCCCTATTATATCAATAAGAAATCCCAACACTTCACCGGCAAGCATAAGTGCAGTTACCATAGTTACAACAACATTCAAAACAGCACTCTTTACACGGTCGGAAATATACTTCTCTGACAAGACAACCGAAAGATAATACATCTCACCAAAATCATCTAAAGGTAATTCAACATAGGAAGACTTTTCTCCCGGACGACTCTTCGTCAATGACAACCCCTGAAGCTGATCACTTTTTTCTGCTATTTTAGAAAAATATTCTTCTGCTCCTTTAATATCACTGTATGCAAGTCCCTGGTCAATCAGATTTTCAATATTAGCACGATTTTGCTCTAAAAAATTAGCAGAAACCTCTTGCGACATCGCTTCATAGCCTCTTTTCAAAATGAAATAAGTAGAAACGATTGTTCCTATACTTAAAACTGAAATCGTTACCATAATCATCCAACGAAGCTTCTTCTTGTCAAACTTATGATCTATTACGTGGAAGAGTACTTCAAAAATAAGACAGCCTGCCAAAGAAAAAAACAATGCTCTCCACATTATGCTCTTTACATATTTATCTGATATGGAAAGAGTTCTATTTCTTGCATATGCAATTCCTACATATCCTTCTACATTCTCTTTCCCGAGGATTGAATGTACAATGTACTGTATTTCTCCCTCTTCGTAAACCTGTGTTCTATCGCCGGCGTTTTCCATATCCCGGATATACTCATGCAGACTTTCCGGAGGCTCTTCTCCATATAGATACTCTCCTGCTTCATTGGTAATAAATATATATTCAGCATCACAATATCTTTTTATATCTAAAAGAACTTCATCTATTCCATAGTAATTTTCTAATTCACGTCCATATTTCAGACCATATTCACTTCTTTCCATAACCATAGAGAGAGCTGCTGCCGTGTTACCGGCATCAGCATCCATTGTATTTCTACGAAGAGAATAAGAATTAATTATTGCAGATAAATAAATGATTGCAAATATAAATATTATAATTATCAGCTGAAAAAGCCGGCTGCGTTTTTTTTTCATTATTTCAAAATACCTTCCCCTGAATATCTCTTTATTCCACTAAGAATTATTTCCTTTAATATATCATCATAACTTTTAGAAACTGCCTTTGCACTACTCTCAAAAGGTCCGCCCTCTGTAAGACCCGGACGTGGTGTAATCTCTATCATCACCGGCTCACCATTTTCATCTAATCTGAAATCGCATCTTCCGAAATCCCTGCATTCCATGTGACGATACAAAAGTAAAGCTGACTCCTGCATTTTTATTTCAACACTCTTATCTAGTTCTGCTTTGACATATCGAGTAAGACCCTCACGGCTTTTATGCTCCACTGAGTAAAGTTTTAGTTCACTTCCGTCCACTGCCACCACTTCACCCGCAGGTAGCGCATAAGCATCTTCTCCCGTTCCTATCATTGGAACATACAGCTCTTTGCCTGCTATATACTCCTCAATCAAAACCGGCTCCTTATAATTATTAAAATCACTTTCAACCGCATGAAAAAGTTCCTCATTACTTCTTACAATAGAAACTCCCATACTGCATCCTTCATTGTTTGGTTTTACAATCAAAGGGAATGAAAGTCCTCTATTTTTAAGCTGATTTAGAATATACTCTTTTCCCGGATTTCCATTCTTATTATATTCTAAATAAATCCCATTAGGAAATCTTATTCCTAGTTCTTTAGCAATTAACTTGGTATGATATTTATTCTGAGCTAAACCAACACAATATGCATCTCCGCCTATGTATGGGATATTGTTAAGCTCTAGCAAAGCCGGAACAATAGATTCTCTGTTTCTTGAAGATATTCCCTCATCACACACAAGAACGATATCACAATTGAATGTACCGTTCTTTAGCATTTCATTAAGTTTGTACATATTCCCGATAGGAACTGCACAAAAACCTATTCTATTAATTGCTTCCTCCATATAATCTATCTCACTCGGAAGACAAAAATCAGCATAAATAAGATTATCATCAGAATATCCATAATCTGATGGAAGATCATAAGTAAGACCTACTCGCATATTTTTCTCCTATCTTTTAAATCTGGTAACTGTATTTTCTGAGGATCCCTGTAAAATAAGATAATCTCCTGTCTCCTCAAGAACATGATTTTTTTCAATAGTTACCTTTCCTCCATTTTCGCCATCTGCATCAATAATAAATTTCGGAACTGCGTAACCAGGTAAACGATACCGCAGCTCCTCCACCAAATCTACACCTTCCCTATAATCTGTTGCAAAATGAGATGTCCCCGATACCCTGTCACAAAGATAAAGATAATAAGGACGTACACGCATTCCAATCAGTTTGGTATAAAGTTCCTCTAATATATCTGCATCATTATTGATTCCTTTGAGCAAAACACTTTGATTGCCAAGAGGAATCCCCCTTGAAAGAAGCCTATCGCACGCTGCTTTCACCTTATCTGTTACTTCTTTTGGATGATTAAACTGCGTAAATATCCATAGCGGATGATACTTTTGCAACATATCACAAAGTTCATCATTAATACAATCAGGATCTGTCACGATAACTCTGGTTCCTATCCTTATTGTATTTACTGTTTTGACATTCCTAAAAGAAGCAATATACTTTTCTAACGTCTGCAGAGGCAACACTAAAGGATCACCTCCGGTAATTAGTATGTCATTAATCTCCTTATGAGCAGTTACATATTCAACTGCTGCTGGAATAGCATCTATCGTACAAATATCTCCGCTCATAACAGTATTCTTTCTGGTACAATGACGGCATACCATTCGACAATTATTAGAACACATAAAGGCAGCACGGGATTTGTATTTATGAACCAAAAATGGTACATACTCATATTTTCTTTCATTCAGCGGATCTAAGGTGTATCCTTCCGGATTATACAGTTCTTCTTCCGAAGGAATGCACTGCTTACGTATAGGGCATTCAGGATTCTTCCAATCAATAAGATTGAAATAATAATCTGAAATCAACATCCTATACTTACTCGCTGCTCTTATTATTCCGTTTTTTTCTTTTTCCGATAGCGCAATGCCTTTCTCTTCTATGCGCCTAAATAACTCATCCGGTGATCCTATCATATGCAATGACTCTCCCTTGATATATCTTACTTATTACAAAATCCTATTATACTATTGCCTTGCCTTGGCATCAATTAAACCCTATTTATATATTAATCATTATTTCCTTTTTTTTCAATAGTTTTTCTAATAAAATATAAAAAAAATATTTGTATTTAGCATATAAAGTTGATAATATGATAAAAAACAAATCACGAAAAAAAAACGCATTGAGCACCAGCCCAATGCGTTTTTTTAATGGGAGTTTTACCCCCCTTTAGTTGTTGTTGTTATTGCAGAACTAAATTTCTGATTTTGAAAAAATAATCTTCGACTACGTAAATAAAATTATCTACGAAGACCAAGCTTCTTTACAAGACTTCTGTATGACTCAAGATCTGTCTTCTGAAGATAGTCAAGAAGATTTCTTCTCTGACCAACAAGCATGAACATACCACGACGTGAATGATTGTCGTGTGGGTTAGCCTTGAAATGCTCTGTAAGACCCTTAATTCTTTCTGTAAGAAGAGCTACCTGAACCTCTGGTGAACCTGTATCTTCTGGTGTACGACCGAACTCTTTGATGATTTCGGCTTTTTTCTCTTTGTTAAGCATTGACATTTCCTCCTAAAAATTAAATTCGCCATTTACGTAGCAACCGGCCGGAGAACCAGGAAGCCAGGTAAAAGGTCATCATTATGAGGTCATCGAATTCATCTGCAAGAATGAACACGCACTACTCATAACAAGAGGATTCTATCACACTTTTTTTTATTTGTAAAGCACTTTTTTACTTTCTTTTGCATTCTCTTTTAACAGCATTAAGAGTCAGGGAAACGAAAGCTGAAAAAAAGCACCTGTCAGAAGCTCTCCACGAAGAATTGATCTTCCAAAAGAGAGATTTCGCCTCAATTGTGTAAGCGCTTTCATAGTTTATAGATGGTTAATTTATCAAAGTACTCCAATATTATACAAAAATATTATAAAATTACAAAAGATAAAAATCAGCTGTAATATTTCTATTACAGCTGATTTTTATAAAAAAGGACTAACAATGGGTTTGCATAATTACATACAAGTATAACCACCATCAACAGGAAGCATTATACCATTAACATAGCTTGATGCTGGTGAAGAAAGGAAAATAGCTGCTGTATCAAGCTCGCCTTCATTTCCATATCTTTCTTCTGGGATCATTGTCTTTGCATTCTGCTGGAAGAAATCACTATCAAGAGTTTCCTTTGTAAGTGGTGTGTAGAAGTAACCTGGGCAGATTGCATTTACAGTAATGCCCTTGCTTCCCCACTCTGCTGCTAAAGCTCTTGTAAGGTTTACAACACCGCCCTTTGCTGCATGATAAGGTGCTGAACCAGCAATCTTATTTCCAACAAGACCATACATTGAAGCAATATTGATGACTCTACCATACTTAGCAGGAATCATAGCAACCTTAGCAACCTCTCTTGCAAACTTGAAGGTACCGAAAAGGTCGATATTCATTTCATGCTCGAACTGTTCATCAGTAATGTCCTCTGCAGGACCAACTGCGCCTGTACCAGCATTGTTGATAAGGATATCAATTCTTCCGAACTTATTCATAATCGCCTTAACTGCTTCCTTAACATTTTCTGTATCTGTTATATCGCAGCGAATACCAATGGCTTCTACTCCGAATTCTTTTGAAATTTCAGCTGCAACCTCATCAATAAGATTCTGTCTTCTTGCAACTGCTACGATGTTACATCCCTGATTGGCAAGTGCCTTTGCCATCTGAACACCGAGGCCTGTTGAACATCCTGTAACTACGGCAACTCTTCCTGATAAATCAAAATACTTCTTATTCATAACCTATATTCCTTTCGTTAGTTTGTTGTGCGGCTTTTTGATACTTAAATTATAAAAATAAATAATATAACAAATTCCGCTTCTTCATTATATCATCTTTTTATTAAAATGCAACAACATTTTTGAAAGAATTGAAAGATTTTTTGTACAAACTGTCTTTCGTAGACGGAAAAACGCCTACAACACTGCATTTAACAGCTTGTAAGCGTTTACAATTACAATTATTAATTTTTTCTAAACTAATCCTGACAGGTGTAATTATTACAGTATTCCGATTTTTTTCTTTAAGGCCGTCTTATTAGCATACATCGCATCATCTGCCCTATCAAAAACGTCAGCATAAACACTGTCCACGTTTTTATCATACATTGCAAGCCCGCTTGCAACAACGGTTTTTGGCAATTCATTTTTAGAATAATCAAACTTTCCATTCTGCTCATTATTTGACCAGACCTTTTTGCGGAGTCTATCCAAGTAAACCTTGCTGAACTCAGGTCTCCACCTCTTTAGTATGACAACAAACTCATCACCGCCGACTCTATATACCATTTCTCTAGGAAATGCCTCAGTGATAAGTGCATAGCCATCCTTTAGCAACTGGTCGCCCGCAAGGTGTCCCAAATTATCATTTACCAGTTTTAGATTATTAACATCAAATACAGCAACTCCAAAGGCTGCGTCACCATCTCTGATGCTTCTGTTCAATTTTTCCTTTGCTTCCTCATAGGCCCTGGTATTTCCTGCCCCGGTAAGAACATCCGTATAAGTCATTTTAATCATTCTCTTAACCAGATATACGGTAATTACGGTTATTAGAATTGTTATAAAAATAGCCACAAGGATAATTATTATGATAAGATTATTTCTAGTACCATCAAGTTCAAGCTCTGGCACCGTAACTGCAAGCCACATATTCTTATTTCTTAGCATAGCAGAAACAAGCTGCATCATCTCATCATTTCCTTCATATCTCTTAAGGGTATAATCATCCTCCTTAAGAATAAGATTTATTTCATCCTGATCAAAGCCATTATCTTCTACTGGAGAATAAAGAATTTCTCCTTCCTCAGAAAGAAGCATCGCGTAACCACTATCATAAAGCTTTATATCCTCTACCATATCCGTAAGGAGCTCTATTGAAACATCCATCCCAGCCACTGCCACAAATTTACCATCCAGGTATAGAGGAATTATATAGGAAATCATCTGAATTCCATTATTTAAATTGTTATAGACCGGAAGCCATACTGCCTCACCTGCTTCTATAGGTTCATACCACCATGCAACGTGCTCCCTGTCATCCTTGTCATACTTTGCTATATCAGTAATCTCATAATTTATAAATTCATCACTGATATCCGACTTACTAAGGAAAAATCCCTCAACCGTTGAGCCATTTACAACAGAAGGATCAAATCTTAGATAAATAGCAACAGAATCTGCAGTATTATAGACGATATTAAAACCTAGAGTCTTCATTTCCTCATTAAAGCTATCAAAATATTCCTTATCTGCCAGCTTAGAAACATCGTCTATTTCACTCAAAACGTGCATTGAGAAAATATTAACTGACTGCTCAATTTCGTCAAGGACACTATCAAGTTCCTTAACATTATTCTCACACAAAAGCTTTATTATAGTGTCAGAATCTTTTTCACTCATTCTCTGAAGCGTAATTGTAGCTATGCTTCCAATGACGGCAATACTAAGAATTATGCCCGAAAGAATTGTAATAATAAGCCTTATCTGCATGCCTCTCATGGTGATATTATCATCATTATCAAAGGCAGTTACTCTATATTCCTTCTTACCAATAAATGTCTTTTCTTCGCTATTTAACTCAAATTCCCCTAGCTTTTCTCTATGTTCTAATTCCCGTTTATCCTTTTCTAGCGAAATGAAAAATTCCTCTGGCAAGGTGCTATTTCTCTTTACCCTAGAATATTCATCACCTATATAGAGAATTATAAGTGATGCGGTAATGGATATATTGATAAGTGAAAAACCATAAATAAAGGTCTGTATAACAGTAGCCACAAGCGGAAGCGCTAGATAGAGCACCATAGTTACGCGGTTTACCTTATCTATGTATCTTTTGAAACGCATTACCTGCACTGTACATAATAACAAGCCTATAAACTGTATTGCAATAGACAGATATACTCCATTCTTTCTATGATACCTGTTTTCTTCATCAAAGGTATAATAAAAACCAGTAAACTGAGTGACTACAAGGAGTACGGTAGATACGAAGCTTAAAAAATAAATCGTAAGAACCCAGTTTCTACTGGTTTTAACACCAAATGTTTTAAGGGCTGCATGATAATACTCTGCACCTAAAATCAACAGCACATATTGAAGGAGGAGCACAATAAAATTAGTCACTCTTGTCATTACAATGCCTAAATCAGATGTATCCCCTCTAAATACATAAGCAAAAGAATCACATAACAAAAGCACCGCAGTAGTAACAAGCGCATAACCAAGTATTCTTCTACGCTTGCTTACATTCAATTTATCAATAAATACAATAAATACAATAATCATACAGAACAAACTACCAAAAATTTCAAGAGTAATCTGCGCTATATTAACATTCTCCATAAGCACCTCTTTTTCTGAACACTGCACATTTAGATGTTCATGAATCAGTAAATTATTTAATGCTTACTAATCGGCATTTCTAATCGGCCTTTCTGATTGAGACTTCCCCTGTATGAAGCGTCTCAACACTTCCATCCTCAAATCTTACTACAAGTCCTCCGGTTTCATCTATATCCTCTGCAATGGCATATTTCAATTCCCCGCCTGCAATGGCCCTATTTTGAAGACTTATTTTCTTTCCGATTATCATTGAATGCTTTTTATAATCTTCTATAAAGGTATGCTCAGATAGTCCCTTAGCTAACTCTATAAGCTCATTTGCAATTTCTGCTGACAGAAGGCTTACTGATGGAACCTCATCTCCTTCTTCCTCATAAAGAGCACCCGCAATACTTTTTAGCTCAGCAGGAAAATCTTCCTGCCTTACTACAAAATTGATGCCTATTCCTACTACCACCTGCTCAATATGACCAGCCTCAAAATTCGAAACTGCCTGAGTGAGAATACCGCATATCTTCCTGTTTTTATAATAAAGATCATTAACCCACTTTATTTCAAGCTCAATACCACACACCTTTTTCACCGCACGAAGAACCGCAATTGAAGCTGCAGTCGTAATATATACAATATCACTATTATTATTTCCTACCAGCTCGCCCGGTGTTAAAACCATACTAAAATAAATATTTCTTCCCGGAAAAGTAACAAAGCTTCTGCCAAGTCTTCCTCTTCCAGCAGTCTGATTTTTCGCAATATATAGAGCCGTCTTGAACTTCTTTTCAGGATCCATTTCATTCATATTCTGATTTACGATGTCATCCATGGCATTTTTATTAGTGGATTCAGTAACCTCATAAACATGAACAGGAATGTCCTTTAATTCCTCGCATAACCCAGCGATAACTCCCGCCTCTGATAGCTCCTTTGTAATGCTCAAAAGGCGGTAACCCTTTTTAGTTACGGCCTCGATCTCATTACCTTCCTCAACAAGCTGCTTTACAGCCTTTGAAACAGCCATTCTTGAAACTCCAAGTTCCTCAGAGATTTCCTCTCCTGACACATATTGATTATCAGAAATAGAAGCTCTATAAAGCCTTCTTAAAACATGATCTTTAATATTCATTCTTCTCAACTACCTTACCATTTTCTATAGATCTATATATTATCCAAAATTTGCCCTAAATATTCTCTATCTGCCAATCTATAGGTTTAATACCATTTCTTTCAAGGAATTCATTGCATTCCTTAAAGTGATTACAGCCAAAGAAACCATTATTTGCTGAAAAAGGACTTGGATGCGCTGCTTTTAATATGAGCTGCTTTGGATTATTTACAAATTCAGCCTTCTTCTGCGCATATCTTCCCCATAACATATAAACAACCGGTCTATCTAGCTGATTTACTGATGCAATTATAGCATCTGTGAATTTTTCCCATCCTTTACCAGCATGAGAATTAGCAGCTCCTGCACGAACAGTAAGAACTGCATTAAGCATCAGGACACCCTCATCAGCCCACTTCTTTAAATATCCATTATTAGGTATATAGGTTCCAAGCTCCTGATTAAGCTCTTTATAAATATTCTGAAGAGATGGCGGAATTTTAATTCCTGGCTTTACTGAAAATGAAAGCCCATGAGCCTGTCCTACCTCATGATAGGGATCTTGTCCTATAATAACTACCTTCACCTTTGATAAAGGCGTAAAGTGAAGTGCATTAAAAATATCCCCTGAAGGCGGATAAATCGTTTTTGAATTATATTCATTCGTAACGAACTTTAAAAGCTCTCTATAATAAGGCTTTGCAAATTCCGGACTCAGAGCCGGAAGCCAATCATTACTAATTGCTGCCATCATTATCTCCTTAAAATTTTCAATTATAATCTAACGCTTATGCCCTTATCTCTTAAATATTCCTTGACCTCTTTGATCTCAAGCTCATGGAAATGGAAAAGAGATGCTGCAAGAGCTGCCTCTGCATGGCCCTTTTCAAAAGCATCAGCAAAGTGCTCTAAATTTCCTGCACCGCCTGAAGCTATTACTGGTATTGAAACATTATCTGCTACTGTCCTTGTAAGCTCAAGATCATAACCGTTTTTAACGCCGTCGCAGTCCATGCTGGTAAGAAGAATCTCACCTGCACCAAGCTTTTCTGCCTTCATGGCCCACTCAACGGCATCAATACCCATATCTACACGTCCGCCGTTCTTAAAAATATTCCAGCCGCCGTCAGGTCTTCTTTTAGCATCAATAGCCACTACAACACACTGACTTCCGAACTTATCTGCAGCTTCTGAAATAAGTGAAGGATTCATGATAGCTGCTGAATTAACTGCTACCTTATCTGCACCCTCACGAAGAATATCCTTAAAATCATCAATAGTTCTGATTCCGCCGCCAACAGTAAATGGGATGAAAACTGTCTCAGCTACCCTTCTTACCATTTCTGCCTTTATTGCTCTTGCATCTGAAGATGCTGTAATATCGAGGAAAACAAGCTCGTCAGCGCCTTCTCTTCCGTACTGAGCTCCAACCTCCACAGGATCTCCGGCATCGCGAAGATTCACAAAATTAGTACCCTTAACAACTCTTCCATTATTAACATCAAGACATGGAATTATTCTCTTAGTAAATTTAGAAACCATATATCCTCCATAGTATTAAACATTTGTAAAATTCCTAAGTATCTGTAAACCGAGCTCTGCACTCTTTTCCGGATGGAACTGACATGCAAAAACATTTCCCTTTTCAACAGAAGCATCGATAGAAACTGAATAGAAGGTCTTTGCCTTTACCTCATCTCTATCATCTGCCTTTAGATAATAAGAATGAACAAAATATACGTATGGATTTTCAGGAAGTCCATTGAACAGCCTTCCACCATTTAATTCTAATGCATTCCAGCCCATATGAGGAACCTTAATTCCCTCACCACCAGGAATTCTTAAAACATGTCCTTTTAAAATTCCAAGGCCTTTAACACCAGGTGTCTCTTCACTATCTTCGTATAAAAGCTGAAGTCCAAGACATATTCCTAGAAAAGGAACATCTCCATCTGCAACCTCCTTTAATACATCAACAAGGCCGTATTTATTAAGTTTGTCCATGCAATCACCAAAAGCACCAACTCCTGGAAGAATTACATGATCGGCTTTAAGGATCTCATTTTTGTCTCTTGTAATAACAGCCTTTTCTCCAATAAATTCAACTGCCTTTTGAACACTTCTGATATTACCTGCATCGTAATCTACTATGGCAACATATCTGCTCATTATATTTCCCCCTGATTTTTATTTCTAAAAACTGATGATTTTCAACAGTTTTTTTTATCACTTTTAAACTATACCAAGCAGCTTGTCCATTCCATCGACAAGCTGTCCGATTTCCGGTTTAGAAATCTGGAAATCTGCGCCTAATTTAGCGCCCTTTCTCTTCATCTCATCATTTATGAGCGAGGAGAAAATAATTGTCGGAAGCTTTTTCAATTCAATATCATCCTTGATAAGCTTTATAAGCCTATGACCATCCATCACAGGCATTTCAATATCTGTAATGACGCAGTTGACATTATCATCAACCGTACCATTTTCTTTATCTTCGCATAACTTATCCCAGAGCTGCTTTCCATCGCTGAATACTTCCATTCTGGTATATCCAGCCTTATTTAGACATTCTTTAATGAGGTTTCTAAGAAGAAGAGAGTCCTCTGCAATATAAACTCCTATTTCGCCTCTCATTTCAGCAACCGCATCTTTAATCCTATCTGGAATTTCAAGCTTACTAACTGCAGTATCTGGCGCAATGTCCGCCATTATCTTTTCAAAATCAAGCACGATAACTATGCGATTATCATACTTAATTACACCTGTAGCAATATCCATAGCACCATTGTTGAAATTTTCATCTGGAAGAATTATCTCCTCCCATGACATACGCTTAATTCCAACAACTGAATCTACGTGAAAAGCAACATTTAGCTTATTAAAATTAGTAACTATGTATAAGCTATTATCAGGATATTTTCCCTTATTTAAATGAAGATAAGCTGAGAGATTAATAATAGTCAGAACTTCATTTCTAGGCATAATTATGCCTTCAATGCATTCATTTGAATTAGGTATCGGAGTTGCCGGAATATAACCTAAAATCTCTCTTACCTTAGCTACATTTATTCCATA
>JAEEGF012398767.1_pt1 | contig 35083 bp, 47 predicted proteins | sample 9134171 | NCBI WGS metagenome assembly JAEEGF01 (sample SAMN16246542, study PRJNA631951) | gut metagenome | biome: gut microbiome; feature: rumen; material: AP-attached | host: Bos | place: Iran: Karaj | collected 2018-10
ATACCCAACAGGACATTGTCAGTCTAAATAACACGGGCAAAGACATAGCTTTTGCATTATGTTGTTAATGCAAAAGATGATTGCCATATTATTGGGCATCTCACCGTAACGGGTGGATGCCAGTGAATAAGGCATTACCCAAATAGCTGGGCTACTTTTCGTGTTATTTGTAGTGACAACGTCCACCCACCTGCAAAGGTGGGTGAAATCATTTGGGCTGAATGGTAGTTCAAATTGAGTAAAACTTGTGCTTTTTTAGGCAATGATTATGATTTTATGAGCGGACGGAAACGCATACGCCGGCCTAATCAGGAATTAAAATTAAAAATTCAGGCGCAAATTATCAATTTAATTGAAAATGAAGATGTCGATACTTTTCTTGTCGGCGAACTTGGCGGTTTTGAAGAAGATGCCTACGATAGCGTATTAAAAGTTTTTGAAAGTTACCCCAACATACATATTACACTTGTTGTCTCAAAAACATCCGAACTTCACGACATCGGGATTGATGGTAGCGGCATTATTCATCAACGAAGATTTTGCCACAATTGGATATATCCGGATGAATGCGCCGTGGGCTATAAACGCTGGTGCATTGTGCATCGCAACCGCTATATCATCGAAAACACCGATTTTATTATTGCTTATAACAAATATAAAGGCAGAGCTTATGATTTCTGCAAACAGGCCAAAAATAAAGGCGTGACGATTATTGAATTGGCAGAAAAAGAATAGTTTTACAAATAAAAATCCCTCGCGGCGGTTAAGCGGCGGGGGATTCTTTATTTTAGTGTTTACGGTAATGATACCTCAAAAAATGTTTGCGACAAACCTCATCTTTATCAAAAAACGATATGATAAAAAAAGGTATATACACAGTCACATAACTTGCGGCGAACAGCGCAACTGCCGCAAATATGCCGAGAAAGTATCTTTTACCTAAAGCATGGGGCGCAGAAGTGCTCATCAAGGACTCTATTTCCGGTTCAAAAAACCAGAAAGCAAGTCCGACATAACAAATTCCGGCAACTAATACCCAGAACCATCCTACCCACGGAAAATCAAATGTAAACTTAGCTGACCAATGGGCATAGGCTATCCTTTGTCTCAAAGTCAAATGCTGTTTTTCCATACGCTTTTACGGTTTAGTAGTTCAGATAGGTAATGTTTTTACCCAACTTGAACTTCTTGCCCAGTTTAAGCACCTTAATGTATAAGGTAACAACCACAACAAGCCAAACAGCCAGAAAGACGTAGCTTACCACACAACGCCAATGAAACATCTCTTGATACCGTTCCACGGCATCAAAATAGTTTATCATTACCAAGATCAATGGCCACAAAGCCCAGAATATCATCCCACGGATGATGTTCTGCTCGGTTTTGTAAGCCTTAATCACTTCTTCGGTGGTGGCATAAAGAAAAGCACTCTGCCTTTCATAAATGCCGATTACCGGAAAACCTGCCTCTTTAGGAGTTTTGCCATAATTCTTTTCAAAGAGATTGATGGCTTCTTTTGTTCTTTCCATACGCGTTCATTATTTAGTTTGCACTTACAATATTTTCGCCCCGTGGTTTTCTTATTGGTGTTCTGAGATATTCCAAAAGGTGTTTGTAATAATCAACCATGCGACAAAGCCAACATAACAAAAACAATGTTACGAAGAAAATCGCCAAGTAATACAACTGGAGAGATACTTCACTTATGGCAGGAAGTTTACCGATTTTTATCAAAACATTCGGAAAACAAAACGCAAAATAAGCAAAGGTACAACACAAAATCAACCAACAGACATTCAGCAGATATTGTTTTTTGCCGTATTTTTCACCAATGTAGTCCCAAATAATGAAAAATGCCGGAGACAAAAACAAAACAAACCAAGGCCCGAAAATCAGAGTAATGACAGCCACTAAGGCATAATCATCGTATGTCCACGTCTTAAGCCCCTCAAAAAGCGGCATAAATGCGTCAAAATAGATGGTCGCGGCGGCAAGAATACCGGTTACGATAAACAAAGCCAAACCGACGATGTACTTAGCTAAAGAAGTCTTTTCCATACGCAATAATATTTAGTTTGTTAATAATTCGCTGTTATAATTATAGATTTTCTAACCGTCACCTTAAAGAAAAAATATATCAGAGTCAAACAAAAAAAAATCCGCGGAACAGGAAGTTCTGCGGATTTTAAATCATTTGCTAAGATAGAAGTTTATGCCAAACCTGACGCACCAATATAAGCGCGTGGGCACCAATTTCTTCTTTCAAAGGGATGTAAGTATGTATAATAATGCTTACTTACTTCATCAAAAGCACGTTTACCTCGCTCATCAAGATCTTCAACGTAGGTATGACTATACTCTGGGTGGAGACTTAGAAAGAAACGCCACAACTCGCCAAAATGCCTATAATATGCTTCATCTTCAGGACAGCTTGGTTTCTCTCTTGTAAAGGAATACTCGGTACTACAACCACAATTATTATGGCTAGTTTCACTAGATTCACAGCATAAATTACCAATGATTAGCAATACAACAACACCCCCAGTAATGGTACAGGTACCCAGTACTGCTATCATAAGCTTTTTCTGCTGCTCGGCAATATCAGACACATGAATACAAGCCATCACGAATACTGCTAAGAGAAGACACACGACAAAGAAGCATAACTTTACTTCAGGCTCCTTAATAAAATCGATAATTCCAAAAGATTCCTTACGCTTATTTTCCATACGCGAAATTTTCTCGACTTTAACGAGCGGAGGTTCTCTCCGGTTTGCTTAAGTTGTTAAAGATAAGCCTCTCCCGATGGTATATCTTATAAAAATATCTTCATAATTTATTGTTAAGCGCAATATTAGACGAAAATTATCGAAAAAGCAAGAGTTTTTTTATAAAAAAATCCGCGGAGGTTATTAGCCTCAGCGGATTTTTAATTTAATCATCAATGCTCCAATACTTTTGCGTCCAGTCATGAAAACTCATAGTCCTCATATCTCGTTCTTTTTCCGACTCGTAATTTTTATAATCTGAGTAGCGCTTAAGTTCACTCACTCCCAAAAGAACGGCCATGATAATCGCTGTTGTTACGACGACTACAAGAAGGACAACAAAAATAGTTCCCACGGGACCAATGGTATAATAAATGGTATAATAAAGTTTTGCAACCAAATCCATAAGCATTAAGCACGGGCTTTTACCGTAGCAAGCTTTCTTAAATTGCTATAAACAACCGTCAAAGAACTAAAGCGGGGCATTATTCAATTTTTTGATGTCAGTCACACAAAATTGAATGTTCGGATTAAAAAAGCTCCCACAATTTTTCTCCTCGAATTTGAAACGATATTTTTCGCCTTTTTTCAGAGCTCCGTAATAGTGCGTCGCTTTGCGCAAGGTATATTCACCTTGTCTATACATATGGAAAGTTCCCTGATCTGTATCGACAATGTAACATAACGTTTCTTTTGTACCGGCTTCACCCTCAGTATAAAGAATAAGGGAAGAGATATGACCATCCAACCTTGTTCTTCTATCTTTTGAGAGATTTTCTACTCTGGCCACAATATATCCGTCATCATCAACATATCCGGATATCATTGTTTTTCTGAGCTGTATTTGTGCTTCAACTTTCCTAATAGAATCTGCACGTAATGCCTCAACTTTCCGGATAGAATCTGCACGTAATGCCTCAACTTTCCGGATAGAATCCTGTCGTTGCTCTTCTTGTTGCATTTTCTGCTGAAAAGCAGGATCACAGACTTCTTTAATTGCCATTATTCCTACGAATAGAACAAGGCAACAGCAAAGGCAACAGCAACAGCCACAAACAATCTCTATACGATTATCCTTAATAAAATTGATAATCCCAAAAGATTTCTTACGCTTATTTTCCATACGCGAAATTTTCTCGACTTTAACGAGCGGAGGTTCTCTCCGGTTTACTTAAATTGTTAAAAGATAAGCCTCTCCCGATGGTATATCCTAATAAATACATTATAATTTTAAATCTGGAAAAGATATTAGACGAAAATTTTCACAAATGCAAGAGTTTTTTATAAAAAAATCCGCGGAGGTTATTAGCCTCAGCGGATTTTCTTAAATCAGTTCATTTACTGTGCATCATAACGAGTCTTTAACATCTTTTTTCAAGCAACTCATAAAACATCTCGATGGTTGCCTGTGTAGGCGTACCATACTTGGTGAGTTTGCCGATGAAGTCTCCATCGCGGAGATCTGTAATCAGGCAGACGTCAGACTTTGTTCGAGAGTTCGGACGGTACTTTTTGCAGTACGGCCCCGAATTGTTGAAACCCATCTTAACAGCCGTCATCTCCGGTTCATCGGTGTCCGGTGTAATCCACATGTTGGGAATCTGGTTGTTGATTGGGAACTGTAGTTCAAAATCACCACCATCCGGCAATTGAGCATAGATTTCTTCGGAAGTTGCCGCAACATTGGCAAGCCAGTTGTTGGCAAAGGTTGTAAAGAAGTACTCGGCTTCCTCCTTGGTTGGGAGATGTACCTGCAGATCGGCATTTCCTTCAGCTCCTAACATTCTCTTGTCAAGTGCTTGCTTGAGAAGTTGGACGCTATCTTCAATGTTGTCTTTGCTAATCTTCTCGCCCTGAGCAACCGAAAAGACTTTGGTTCCAACGGCGTAGCCGATGAGGTGCTCTTCCAACTGCTTAATCTCGAAAGGCATGGAAATCAACCTGCCGTTGAGATAGTAAACCCAATTGTAAGGGCTCTTCTCTTCAATGGGGAATGCAAGCCATGTCTTGTAAGCATTGGCAATTTTTTCCACTTCTTTTTCCGAAACGCCGAAATGGCGCAAGGCACGGAAAATACCATAAACATTTTTTCTCATAAGCGTTTGGTCTCGGCTTTAACGAGCGTAGGTTCTCTACGGCGAACATTAAATGATTACTGATGTATGTATTCTTTGCTTAAAACAAAGAACCATTTTCCAATAATACCTTCATAATTTGATTGTTAAACACAATATTAGACGAAAATTTTATCAGAGTCAAACAAAAAAAATCCCTCGTGGCGGTTAAGCGACGGGGGATTTTTTAATCAGTTCATTTATTTACGTTTCTTTCTTCGCTTTATTCAGAGTTCATAACCGCGGGTGCGCAAGATGTCAATTGCTTGACGACCAAAGAAACGGCATACTACGGCTTGTTTTGGATTTAAAACTCCGTCGTATTTTCCATCTATAGCACAGTCAGTACGAATGTCCCAGAGTGTGAACATATCCAAGGGATGCGTTTTAGCATCGGGCATATTTTCCAGATGATACAACATACCGTCAATATACAAATGCAAAGCCGTATCTTCCTCAGATAAGTTTTCTTTTTCCAAAACCCTTCTGCAAACATCAGTTTGTGTCAGAGTTTTTTGCAAACCCTCAAAGCACATACTTTCATAATGCTTTCTTGCCAGCAAGCACGTTTCCTTGATAGGGCACGTTTTGCACACATTTCCGCCTACATTGTAGGAATTTGCTTCTAACTTTGGCTCAGAAGCAAGTTCAAAGCCAAAATCAAAAGGAGTTAATGCTTTATCTTCCATAGCTATAACGTTTTAATGTTTGACACTAGAAAATAACAAATTCCGATTCAGCGATGTCTTAGGTGTAAGTTTTCCGAAATAGTCAACCTCACCAATGAAAAGGTCATCGCCTTTGGGCTGAACGACCAAATAGAGTGCAGCTTGCGTATTCTCTGACGGACAGTGCGGTTTTGCGCTGTGGTCTATGAGCGTTGCAAACGTTCTTTCCGGATGGTCAGCACTGGGCGTAATCCATACGTTGCCGTATTTGTTGTAAATCTTGGTACTCAGATCACGATTATCGTTCGTTTTCTCCACCAAAACTTTGGCCTCATCTCTGGTCGGCAATCTCAGCTTGAAACTGAAGTGGTCGGCCGCGGCAAAATCCTTAGTAATTTCAGCCTTGAGTTCTTGGATTTTTGTTTCCAACTCCTTATGGCCTACATTGCTGAAGTACCCAGCCAGATAAACAACACCGCCAATCTCAATACCAACGAAGCGACTACCCAGTCCCTCAATCGGGTATGGCATCGAGTACAGATTGGTATCCAAGCAGTAAACCGTTCCGTAAGAAGGAATGTTTTCTACCGGATTATCCAGCCAGTTTCGATAACCATGAGCCAGTCCTACGACTTCTTCAGAAGACACTCCAAAATGGCGTAATGCCTTGTAGATGTCAAATAATTTACGTCTTGTGTTCATAACGCGTTTTCTCTCGACTTTAACGAGCGGAGGTTCTCTCCGGCGTACATTAATTAAACGATTACTGATATATATGTATTCTTTGTTTGCACAAAGAACCAATTTCCAATTATATCTTCATAATAGATTGATACCCGCTATACTAGACGAAAATTTTCGCAAATGCAAGAGTTTTTTGCCTTAAAGTGCAAAATAAGGCAACAAAAAAAGCCGCCGGATTTTACTCCGACAGCTTTTTTGTGATTAGGGTTAATCTTTCTTCTCAGGTATCCAACCTCTTCTTTCTGCCTCACGGCGGACATCAAGGTCGAGTTCCGTGAATTCGTCATTGTCATAAAGCTCAACATAGAGCTGAATGACTTCTTTGGCATTATCAAGCGAAAGCAACTTGTCATGAATGGTGTTCTGAAGAGAGTGCTTCTTGATATACTTCATAACAAACTCCTCAGCTTTAGGACACTCAAACATCTTGATAACAAATGAGATATCCAACCGTTCGCCAGCCTTGATGCTCTTACTCAAAAAATCCTGACACGAGCAGATCACGCCATTGAGCAAATCCTGCAAAGTCGGGTTGTTGTTCACAAACTCTTTGATGTCATCATTGGCCATTCCGTAGTTTGGCTCATACTTGAAGATTAACTGCGCCATTGTCAGATTAGAATAGTGCTTCAAGATGTGCAGGATTGCCTCGGCATCGAGAGTATGACCGGTCTCGTGGAATACATGGTACTGGTCAAGTCCCATTTCCATCTGCGCCTGCGGGCAGATTTCCTTGGTTGTTTCGCAGAATGATATCCAAGCATCGATCTGCTTTGAGCCGCGCTGAGATTTTGTGAACACGCGCTGACTGTAGATGTTCTGACGCCTCTCAACTTCTTCCTTGAATTTGGCAGAACTCGGACGCTCTAAAAGGTTTTTGAGCATCTCTTGACCAAGACCGCAACGCTCAACGTAGTCGTAGAAGACCAACGCCAACCAAGTGTTGCTGTAAACACCCGTCGTGCTTTTTCTGGCTTCATTGGCCAAGCACTCAGCCAAATCTTTCGAAATGGTGCCGCGCTTGAGATAATCGCTCAACGTTGACATATCGTCTTCTTTTTTACTCTTGACTATAAAAGCTCGGAACAACTCGGGGCTCATTTGAATTTCGTTGATATTCTTTTTGAAATCCTCGAAATTGTTGCCAAGAGCGTCGTCAATCACGGCAAACGCGGCCTCAGTGGACATTGCCGCCAAGGTTTTGGCAGAGCAATCTACGTCATAGTAGTAGTCTAACTGTCTCTCTACGGATAACTCTTTCAGTTCCTCGCTGGTATACCACCACTTTGCCCAGTGCCAAGGCCATTTCTTTGCCTGCAGATCGAAGAACCTTTGAGAGTTCTTGTCATACAAAGCATCCGAATGAGCCATAGTTCTTGCCCAACGGGGCTTGAAGATGTTCAGCACGAACAGCGTGAGAGGGTTGAAAATCAGGAGTAACTGCACTTTCCAGAGAAATCCGACCAAAAGAAAAAGTTGTGTTGTCACCGATAAGTCAAAAAATGACTTTGAATTGTTTGTAGTAGCCATAATGTAAAGAATTTGAAAGGCTCGCCCAGTTCCTCGTAGGCAAAAGTTGTTAAGATTGTCTGGGGGAACTTAACATCTGCCCAAAGCAGACATTAGACAGACAATCTGCTCCGAACATAATCAAAACCAATTCTGAAATACCGTCACATCACCCTATAGTGCCTAAGCCCTAATCAGATAATAGTAAATCATCATTATAGAATATAATTACTCGTAAAACATTGTCATTATACGATTAGCCAAAAAATTTGTCAAGTAGTAAAAATACTTTTTTATGATTTTTCTTGACTCGCCGGAAATTAGGTGCTATCAACGGCTTAATTTCAAATTGTTATGATATTATTCTAACTAACACAATATATACTTAATTTAAGGAAATTTGCATTGCGAGCGGCGAATAAGGAGGCACAGGGCGCATCAGACCTTTCCTCTTTGAGGATAAAGGATACTTCCTAGCTGTTTTATATGCACGCGTTATTAGAGGCCTGCGAAAACGCCATTTGAATGCTAAACAGGAAATCTGCCCACCACCGCGCTCGGATGATCCTCTGATTTCTAAAAGGATGAAGAGCTATCGCCGAAAATACGGTCTGGGGTGATTCTTGCAAGTAGTGGCGAGCGAAAGCAAGCGTCCGTATGGATGTCAATAACTGTTAACGGGTGACAAGCGGCCTTAAGCATTTCAAATGTCTTTCCTTAAATTGTCGGGCGGGTTCGCAAATGACCTTCCCAGAAGCAAGAACAATGACAAGCAGTTGAGTTGGTTTGGAAGCAACCATTCTCGTAATTTGCGCGTGAAGCATTCTGTTTTAGTTTTGCGCTTAAGCCTTTGACACGAGTTGTCAGAGGCTTTCTTTTTTTATAAAATCAATTTTTTTTCTTGCATTTGCGATAAGTTTCGTCTAAAATCATCCTCAAAATCAAATTATAATGTATTTATTCTAAAATTTAGTGCCTATGCGAAAGATAAAAGCAAAGGACGGTAAACTTTACGAAGTGCCCGTCATTTTGATTATCAGTGATGCCATCTGCTATCAAGAATGCATCTTCAATTCTTTTTTTGAGGCGGTAGAAAGCGTTTATGGCGTTGGTTGGGGACGAGAAGGTTATCAATGGGTTTATGTTGATGAATGGAATACCTGTGTCTATACACCCAGCGATCCGTTTGACCATGTACATCCTGTCGGTAAGGAATATCGTCAACAATGCGATGAAATGGTGCGAAAAGCTGTAGAAACAGGGGAAAGTATTTTGCGTACGCAGATGAAAATTCATTCTACAGTTCCTAAATCAGCATTTCCGTTGCCGTATTTGTTGGGTTATACACCAACTACTCAGCTGGCCGAACATGATGTGCCGCGTGATGAACAATGGAAGTTAATGGCCTATATGATACGGCAGTTTCACCACAGAAGAGCATGGATAGATGCTGTTTTTGTGGATGCTGTTAATCATAGCCGGTATCATCCGGAAGACTCCTATGACGCTTCGGCCATTCCCGAAACTCTTGAGAATCTGCCGGTTACCATTTTCAACTCGCCGAAGCATCTGACCGAGTTGCTGATTAATGATGAGGTGTTCTTAAGCGTGAAGGAATTCACGCTTCCGACCAAGAAGTAATTTAGTGTTTAACTCTTTAATACAATGCTTATGGCAAAGAAAAAATTGATAATTAAAGGTACGGTAACAGAAGTCCGAGTTGTTGACTCACGTATAGTGATTGTTTTTGTGAAAGCCAGTTCTCCGGAGCGCATCCAGAACAAAATTGTTCGTTTCTGGATTGACAACAACACTAACGCTAACTGCTTAGCTGATTATGGGGTGTGGGCAAAGCTTGCTGTTGGAGATGTTGTGGAAATTACCTACATTTATAGCGGGTATAACACATCTTACGAACTCTATAAGCTGCAATCGGAAGTTCTGGACGCAGACGGCCTCCTACAGGAAGGCTTATGTACCTGAAGGCTTATGAAGATTACCTTAGAAAATCCCCCGCCGCTTAACCGCCGCGAGGGATTTTTTATGCCTGTTTTTCAATATATTCAGCTTGACTCTGTTTTCTTTTTTATCTAAGGTATAAGCTACAAAACTTATAATTATAAAACAAAATTATTAACTTAAATATTATTGCGTATGAGAAAAGAAGTTACCGTTGAGATGATGCGTCAGGCTTTAATTGCGTGTAGGCCTTGTGATTGTCCCAAAGAAGAAATTAGTAACCGTCTGACAGGAATGTCGGATGAAGAATTGGAACAAATTGACATTTGTCGAGAATTAAAATTTGAATCTCTTGATCTTGTTGAGTTGACAATGTATCTTGAGAAGGAAAGCGGTCATTATTCGCCACATGAGGATGAGATTATCTATGCATCCAGTTTATCGGTGGCTGAAATAATGAATTTTTATAACGATTGAAACGAAAAATCCCCCACCGCCACCGTGCCGCGAGGGATTTTTTGTTGTTTAATTGCGAAAATCGTTGAAACATCTGACGTTTAATGGTATGGATTGCGTATAATAAACTATAAGGCAATAATCATGAAAAAAGTTTTCTACATCTTTCGCCACGGCGAAACCGAACTGAATGCCAAAAAGGTGTGGCAAGGAACATCCGCCAATCCGAACTTAAACGGTCGCGGACGGGAACAAGCCGCCGAACTCGGGCAAAAAATCAAGAATTATGGTATCAAAACCATATATTCTTCACCGTTTTTACGAGCAAAATGCACTGCCGAAATTGTCAACGAGTGCTTGCAGGTGCCGCTTGAAATAGAGGATAATCTGCACGAATGCTGTTTTGGCGATGCCGAGGGATATACTATGGATGAAATCGGTGCCAAGTGGCCGCAGTTGATGCATGATGTTCTTTATCCGACACCGACGACATGGGACAGTAAATATCCGGGAGCCGACGCTGAGAGTAAACATCAGGTATTTGACCGCGTTAATGCGGCTCTGCTGAAAATTGCTCGTCAGTCACCGCATAACGTCATCGGTATTTCAACTCACGGCGGTGTGATGTCATCATTGTTGGCCGGTCTTAAATCGTATGGTTTGGGCTTGCCGAACTGTTGCGTGGCGCAAGTTGATTATGATTCCGACACCGACGAGTTATCTTTTGTAAAAATGCTGTAAAATTCAATCCCCCGCCGCTTAACCGCCGCGAGGGATTTTTTTTGCTTGCCATATGTAAAATTTCGTTGAATTATAAGGCAGTGGATGATATAAGTCGGCTAAAGATAAACAGAAAGTGCAAAAATGGAAAAGAATGTAAAATATCTGCATTGGTATAGCTTCTGGGATAATTTTATCCTTTTTTATCCGATAAAGATTTTGTTTTTTGCACAAGTTTGCGGTAATCTTGTCGCGGCAATGAGCCTTTTTGCCATTCAGAATATATCCATTACACTTTTGGAAATTCCCACCGGATGCCTTTCGGACAGATGGGGCAGAAAATGGGTGTGCCGTGCCGGTGCCGCGTCTATGCTTCTTTCCGTTATTCTTTATGCGGTTGCCCACAATTATTTTACCTTGGTTATCGCTTCGGTTTTGAACGGGTTATACCACGCTTTGGAGAGCGGAAATAATAATGCTTTGCTTTACGACAGCCTTGTTCAAATAAAAAGAAAGCAGGATTATCACAAGGAAATCTCTAAAAATACATCTTTGGGGCAATTATCTTTAGCCATAGGTTCTCTTGCCGGAATGGCTTTCGTCTTTATCTCTCTGCGTGCCGTAATGATTGCCGCCATTATCCCTGCCGTCATTGCCTTTGTGATAACATTAAGGCTTGTGGAAGCCAAAAAATCGTATAATAACGAAACAACAAGCTTTTTGCACATATTCAAGTCTTTAAAATATCTCCTTAAACACAAAAGATTAAGAACCATATCTTTGGCCGAAACTTTGCATTACGGATTAAATGAAGCCGCTTTTGACTTCAATTCCGTATTTTTTAAACAATTTGTGCCGGAGTGGAGCTTGGGAATATTCAGAAGTATTGGGCATTTTGCCAACAGTCTCGGCAACTATCTGTCATTTTTTGCGGCAAAACGTTGGGGACTAAGGTTTACCATTCTGTTTGGCGTGTGTTGCGATAATTTCAGCAATATCATTTCTGTTTTGTCGGCAAGCGTATGGAGTCCGGTTATTAAAATCGTATCAACGTTTTGTAGCGGTTTGAAAGAACCGGCGGAAGATACGCTTATTCAAAACGATTGTAGCGAACAGGAAAGAGCCACCCTTTTATCAATTATTTCCTTATTTGGCTCATTGTTTTATTCACTCTGCGCCGTTTTAATCGGAATGTTGGCAGATATGACCAGTCCTTATACCGCCATGCTGTGTTTTTATATTTTGGCTTTAACGAGTAACAGTCTGTTTTTTGTTGCCCTTAAAAACACGAAAAAATAACAACAGGATTTTTTTCTTGCATTTGCGATAATTTTCGTCTAATATCGTTTTCAGAATTGAAATTATAATGTATTTATTTAAGAACCTCACGACAAGGCGTGAGTAGTTATAGAATTATGTATACACTCGACAGAGAAGGTCTCAAACAGTTTGGAGTGCCCGAAAAATTTGAGCCGTTGTTTTACAACGTTTTCAAGGGCGAAGACGGTGGCATTTATGCCGCATACGGCGAGACAATGCACTTACTGGCAAAGAGTTCCGTTGCTTATCGTATTTTCTGCGGTAAGAATGATCTTCCTTATTATGTGGCAGAAATTCAAAGAAGGATTTATTCTCCCAGCCAAGCCGGAGGCAAGATTCGTAAGGCTGTAGAGGACTTACACACCAAGTGGAAAGATGTGTGCTGGTGCTTTGTTACCGAGAACATCTACACCCACGAGTATAAGGTGTTTGCCAAGTCGGCAACAGACTACGGAGAACTGCCGGAATGGGATGTCATCAGTATCGGCGGTGCCGCAAAGGCTCTGATTGCCGGAGGTGTTTTGATGATCAAGGGCAAGGATTGCTACGAGATTGTTGATTTTGTTCCGTTTTTCGGAGCATCCGAAGGTAGCACGATTTTCTGGGCCGGTGAACAGGAACTTCTTGAAGCCTGTTTTGAGGCCGGAAAGCTGAAATTCCGCTACTTCGGACGTATTGAGAAGTTCAGGCAGACGGCTGACAGCAATCTGCTTGAAGTCAAGAAAGATGGAGGCAAGTATGCTCTGTATTCGCTCTTTAAGAACGGGCGGTATGAAAGAGTTTAACTCAGAGAGCTGTTGGCAGAAATGCTGACAGCTCTTAGTTTTTAACGAAAATTTATTTTTTAATGCTTATGATCTAGCAAAGGAGATTTTATATGACTGGTATTGAGTACATAAAACAAGCTGTTTCTGAATTGCTGAGCAATGATTCCAGCGGCCACGATGATAAACATGTGTTTCGTGTTTATGAAAATGCCATGAATTTTTGTGATGAGCTTCCTCAAGCCAATCGCGATTTGGTTGCCGCCGCCGCTTTGTTGCACGATTGTGATGATTATAAAATATTCGGAGAAGAATCTGCGCGTTTATTAACAAACACTCGCCGCATTTTGGCCAATTCCGGATTTGATGCCGATTTTATCGATAATTGTCTCAAAATTGTCAAAACAATCGGCTACAGTAAGCGTTTGAGCGGAATTGTGCCGGATTGTATTGAGGGAAAAATTGTTTCTGATGCGGATATGGCCGATGCATCCGGCTTAATAGGCGTTATTCGTTGCATTGAATACCGCGCCCATCGTTCGGGCGGAAAAGAACCGTTTTTTGATCCGGATTATTTGCCAATAGAAATGGATGCAGAAAAATATAAACAAATAAAGTTTTGCCCGATTGTAAATCATTTTTTTGATAAATTGTTTCGCTTGCGTGAATTGGCTTTAACCGAGCCAGGGCGGCGGTTTATTGAAAAAAGACATAAAACCATTTTCAATTTTTTGAAAACCTATTTTGAGGAAGTTAATGCGCCGCAGGTTTGGAAAGATTTATTGGCACAATATGCATGATTACAGCGATTTTGAGAGAGGTAATTAAATGACAGATAAACGTTACACCGCCATTGTGGCTACACTTTTTGATTCATCGGCTGATGCCACGCTTGACTACGCAGTCACGCGCTATAATATTCACAAAATGGTGCTTTTGCTGACTGTGATTGCTTTTATCGGGCAACTGGTTATCGGTGCGGCTTATACCGGCATTGAGTGCACGCTCAAAGCTCTGCCGTATGTGGCGTTGCACGGGGTGTTGATTTTGCTCGGCTACATTTTCTTTTTGAAAGCGTTAAAATATACGCCGATTGCCTTAATCGGCTTGGTGCAAAGTAGCGAGTTGTTTTTCACCACGATTATTGACAGCATTTTGGGCTATCTTTCGCTGTCGGTGCATTTTTTTGCATTGCTCTTTCTGTTCGTGTTTGCCATCGCGCTGTTTTACCTAAATTCGCTCAACGGCGAAACCGCCTCGTTTAAGAAGGTCAAGCCGGTCGGAATTGTGCTGACCATCGGCACGATGTTGCTTTATGTGATTGCCACCTACATCATCAAAGTGGCGGCGGCATACGGCGCAAATGAGATTACGCTCAATGTCGGCTATTATGTGGTGGCGATACCGTATTTCGGCTGGCTTGCCCTTAAAGGCACGGACGACGACAAAAAGAATACCGCCAACCCGCACTGGTGGAACGGCTTTTATTTTCTGGCGATTGCCATCGGTGTTTTGGAAACGATTTTTTATGTGTTTGAAACGTTCAGTTTTATCAACGACACCCCGACCATCGTTATGGCGATTAAACAAATGGGCATTTTTGTGATGTTCTTCCTTTCGGTGCTGTTCAAAACGGATAAATTCACCAAGCCGAAACTCCTCGCGCTTATCCTCGGCTTTATCGCGATTACAGGGTTATATTTTAACTAGTTTGTTGATTATCAAAAATAAATGTGTTATCGTGGCAACAAATTTATTAAGGAACGTCAAATGAAACAACAGAAAGTTATTCTCATTACGGGTATGCCAGGAGCCGGTAAAACCACTCTGGTTAAAGAACTGCAAAAGCAATACCCGAACACGGTTGCCGTGTCGGTCGATTTAATTCAGGAGAGTTTATACGATACGCTCGGTTTTACCTCTCCGGATGAACGGCGCAAGTTGAAAGCCGCCGCCTTTAAAATTGCCTTGGATGAGGCCACAGACTACTTAGAGCAAGGTCTTGTGCCGCTGTTGGAATATCCTTTCTGCGACCGCCACAAAGAAATGCTGACTTCTGCCCTTAAAAACAAAAACATCCTTAATTTGCGGCTTGATTTGCCGCTGGAAGAAGCCTATCGCCGTTTTCATGAACGTGATTTATCCGGCAAGCGGCACCCAGGGCATTACTTCCAGAGTTATCCGCCTAAAGACGGCGATAAACCGGCATATCAGATTTTTGAAGATTACAAAAGCGCAATGCACCGCACGCATACGCCGGAATTTGAAATGGGCAGAACCTTAAAAATTGATGCTACGCATTTTCCGTTGCCGATGGATAAAATCTGCGCCTTTATTGAAAATTCCACCGCACCGCAACCAAATATGAGAACTCGCGATGGCCGATAATTTGACGCAACCGAAACTCATTATCGTTGACTGCGACGGCGTTTTGTATCATCCGTCCGAACTTGATATTAACGCTATGGTGTATGCGTTTAATGATGTGTGCGATGATTTCGGATTAACGGCCGAGAAGTTTAATTATATTGAAAATTGCACGCGCGATAAGCCGATAAAAGGCTTCTATAACTATATTGATTCGGTGGCGCAGAAAGTCGGTGTGCCTACCGAGGATTTTATTTTGCAAATGGTAGCGCACATTGATTATTCGCATATAAAAGCCGACGAAAGCGGTATTTTGCCGCAACTGTATGCGCTGAGCCGCAAGTGTCAGGTTTGCATTTGCACCAATAACCATTTGTCGCACCTGAACCATATCTTAAAAGCGAAGTTTAATCTGACGGCAGAACAGTTGCCGTTTGCGGTGTTTGATATGTGCTACGCCGCGGAAAACGGTCAATTTCGCACCAAAGAATCCCCGTATTTTGTGGCTAAGCTGGAAGAACATTTCGGTATTTATGCGCGGGATTTTCTGTGGATTGACGATAACCCGAAAATCTTGGAAAAAGTCGCCGCTTACGGCAGTCAGGCGGTGCAGATTACCGAAGAAAATCGCCTGATTGATATCTTGCGGCAAATTGATAAAAATTTTACAAAGGAACAGATAAAATGACTAAGATTATTGCCGGTTTCGGCGGTGTCGGCAAAACAACGCTGGCAAAAAAATACAAGAATGTTTTGGATTTGGAATCTACACCGTATAAGTATATAGTCGAAAACTACGACAAATATGATGCCGAAGCCGTTAAAGGACAAGGTATTGCGAAAAAAGAACTCAATCCGGATTTTCCGCATAATTACGTTGCCGCCGTTAAGGAAAACATCGGTAAATACGATTATATTTTGGTTTGGTGTCATCCGGAGCAGTCGTTGCCGAATTTGGATAAAGCCGGTATTGATTACGAGATATTTTTGCCGACACGCGATGCTTTGGACGAGTATCGTCAGCGTTTTATCAACCGCGGCAATTCGGAGGAGTATGTCAACCGTGTCAGTTCCAAAGAGGGCTACGACAAGCGATTGCCGCAATGGCTTGCCTTAAATAAGCCGATTGTATATTTAGAGGCCGGCGAAACCTTAGAGAGTTATTTCTTGGCGCACCCGAATTATCCCAAACTTCTGCCGAGAGAGGTAAATCCACTTAATCTCAAAAAGTCAAAATCCGATATCGAGCGGTAAAAATTAACATAGCCCAATTTTTTTTCTTGACAAAACTTGCGAAAAATGTTATTTTCAATTCAGAAATCAAATTATATTAGTCAATTATTTAGAAATCCTCGTGAAAAGGCACGAGTAATTTTAGAGTTATGGAAAAAGCATTCAAGTTGATGACTTTGTTCATGAAAGGTACTGGTTATTCTTGTGTTCTGGCAGTAATCGCGTATTATGCAGGCATGAGTAACGACTTTGTCGCCGCTACGCTGTACGTTGTTTTAGGCTTTGCCCTTGCTATGCTCTGCACCGGTTTCTTTGTTGGTGTGTACCATTGGGTTGAATATCGCAAGGAGCTGAATGCCCAGAATGAGAGACAGATGAGTAACGCTTAAAACGCTGGCGTATGAAAACTGTTAAGAGATTCAATGAATGGTGGAGCTACCGCTCCCTCGGCGAAAAGACTATGTTTGTTCTGATAGCCATAGTCGGTGTATTATCGGCTTGTCAGTGCTATATGCACACACGTTGCATCGTCGACTATTTGATGTAGTGTTTATAACCTCTAAATGATAAGTGCGTATGAAAGCTTTTTTAAAGTGTTTTCTGAACGGCTATGTGTTATTGCTCTTAGTAGCGACAATAGCTCTGTTTTATGGGTTCTACCATATTACTCCGATGCTTTCGGCTTGGTGGCAACAAGCACTTGCCATTCTTGCAGTGTTGGTATTGGAAGACCTGTTAGCTTTCGTTATCAGTTGGCGTATTCTCTTCGTATGGTACAGAAGTTACAATGTCTATGATACCAGAATAATAGGTATCGCGGTGACGTTTTACGCTTGCTACATTGGATCTGGCATTCTCCTAGGGATTTATGCTTGGATGATAAATCCTTGGCTGTTTGTAGCAACTGTAGCTTTTGTATTCGTCTTCGGACTTCTCGGCATCTGTATGGTTAACTCGCCATATAGCACTATGAAAGAGTTTGACGAGTTTCACGGATAACCTTTAACAATAACCCCTCACAGTTTAACCGCTGTGAGGTGTTTTTGTTTTTAAAGCAAAATTACATTTTTTGCTGTTTCATATTCTCCATAACCATGGTCATGTCATTGGCTTTGGAATATGCCTGCAACGCGCCGGTTAACGCCACATATTCGGCGTAGTCATATTTTTCTCTTGATAACGGCTTTGTAATAACCTGATACACCTTTTCCAGCCGTTCCGCCGTTTTATCACTCATCGGCAGGCTGTTTGCCGCCATATCGTTTAATTCGTTGATATCGCCGCTACAATAAAGTGCCAAATCGCAACCGGCCTCTAAAACTTGCCGTGTTTTCTGCCCGATTGTGCCTTTCAGCGCATCCATTTCCATCGCATCGGAAATTAGCAAGCCGTCAAAGCCGATGTGCTCGCGTATCAAAGTATCAATGCCTTTTTTGCTGATTGTAATCGGCTTTTTATCGTCAACCGCCTCAATTACAACGTGCGCTGTCATCGCCGCCGGAACATTGCGGTTAACCATAAACGGATAAAAATCGGTTTCCAACTCGTCCAAACTCTTGCTGATTATCGGCAATCCGAGATGCGAATCTTCCACCGCCGAACCATGCCCTGGAATATGCTTCATTATCGGGCAAACACCGTTTTTAATGTAAGTTGACATCATCTCTTTACCGAGTGCCGCCACCAGTTTTTTATCGCCGCCGAAAGAGCGTGAGCCGATAACCGAACTGGTGTCATCTCGCAAAACATCTAACACCGGAGCGCAGTTCATATTCAGCCCCAATTCTTTGAGGTCAGCACTGATTAAACCGGCGTGCAAACGTGTTGCTTTGGGCGAAATTTCGCCGAGCCGTTTTTGCGGTGCGTATGTCTTAAATTCCTGTCCCGCCAAACGGCAAACTTGTCCGCCTTCTTGGTCAACATAAAGCAACATTTTTTCGTTGCCGGTTACTTCTTTGATTTGCTTGATAAGCCGTTCTAACTGCTTTTTGCTCTTGATATTGTTATCAAAAAAACTCACACCGGCAGGCTGATTTTTTTCTAACCAGTATTTTTCGGCATCGGTCAATTCAAATCCGGCAACGGAAGCAACAATCGGTAACATTTCCATAACTCCTGTTTTGTTTTTACTTTGACTCATCTATAACATTAACCGCGGTTGCAAAGCAAGTAAAATAATGTTTTGTTATAAGGGTATTGATTTTAATTAAAAAATACGCTATAATCACGGAAAATTAAGTCTTAAAAAAGGAGCAACGCGATGCAAAACAAACTTTTAATGGATAACAAAGCATATTGGCATATAAAAAAAGTTTTAGATGAAGATGGTACATCATGGAAATATACACACATTGCCACGGCCGCCGCTTTTAATTTAACGCTTGAAAAATTAAAAGAACAAGGAATCAATATTCCGGATAGCATTGAATACACGACAGATAACAAATGGGCTGATACTTCATTCAAATTAGGTGCGATTGTGCAACGTGAAAAAGGATTGACACCGGATGATGTTGTTTGGGCATCAGAAGCAGAAAAAGTAAAAACTATAGCAGCATATCGGGATAAGCCACATTCTACCAGTCTTGAACAACAAATAGGTTGGCGTTATTGGGCGGTTATGTTTGATAAAGAACTGAAAAGAGTTAAAAAAGAAGATGTAGAGAATGCCGAAATTCAATTAAAGAAAGATGGTATGTATGAAGTCAATATTGGTAAAGTTATTGAGGGCATTAAAGAAAGAGAAAAAGGTATCGCTCTTGTAAAAGAAATGAAAAGCCGAAATTTAGTTAAATAATTAACAACGAATTTAAAACAAAAAAACGCCCCGACGGATTGCTCCATCAGGGCGTTATTCATTTCTCGCAAATTGCCTCGTAAACCACGTTGTTGCGGTCGATTTGACGGATTGTTTCGGCGGTGTCATTGTCGTAGTCGGCATAAATTGGCTCGTATAAAAGGCAATAATTACCGCTTGTATTTGTTGTGCAAGCGTTCAGTCCGATTAGGATTAGTAAGGCTCCGGCGAGCCTCTTGAGCTTTTTGAACTGCATTGTTTTCCTCCTTATTCTTCTGATTTTCTGCCGATTCGCGGGCATTTTTATAACCGAATAAATACAAAAAAAGAGCGATAGCACCGAACACCACCGCTCTAAACTTCTTTATCAAATTTATCAGGCTTGTCATATTTATCATTTTTGATTTCCTTTCGATACATTCCGATGTCGCGCACGCCGCTTATACCGAGCATTATGCCGAGCGAGGTCAATAACTGCTCCCAGTCGATAATTTCGGTTTTGAAATACGGCGCGATCACGCAGTTGTGAAAAAATCCGTAACAGAGTATCCACCCGATAAGCGGAATCCAACTCCGATTATTTAATTTTCGCATAGGTCTATTCCTTGTTGAATAAGTTCATCCGAATACGGCTGAATGCCGTTTTCCATACGAATCACGGCTTTGATGAACACGGTTAAAATGCCGCGTTCCTCAATATCTATTACTGTGTCCGGATAAACGCCGATTTGCTCTGCTACCGTCTTAATATAGGCCTTTGTTTGGTTTTTGTTCGGCGGCGCATAGCGGCTGATTATTTGCCGAACTGTATTTAAGCCGTGGATTTTCTTGTAATTCATTAAAACTTTGGCAAGCGCACGAATGCCGAACACCGGCGATTTAAATACACAAAAGGCAGGATCAATGTTCCTGCCATCCGGATTTAAGCCTTGCCAATTCTGCCCATGGCGAATGTTGCCAGGGTTATTGTTTCTTATTCCGCGTGGTGGTCTTAGATTCATTATGTATCTCCCAAATAAGTTGTCGTAAATCGTCAATTTTGAGTTCAAGCCGGTTAATATGCACTTGCGTTGCATATTCTTTGGCGACCTGAACCTTGAAGTCGTTTAAGTCCTTGCGCATTTCGCCGTATTTGTGAACAAGCCACGCAAACGCCGGAACGCAAATTGCTTGTAAAAATTGTAGCCAATCCATGATTTTCTCCTTAATTTTGATGAACACGGTTGTCTTCAATTACAGCCGTGATTTCCACTTGGTTTGAGCGTGGGCGAATACCGGTAACACGGGCATAAACGCTCCATTTATCGGTTGTTCCGAACGCAAAATGCGTGCGTTCCATACCGGAAGCCGTCAAAATTTCAATACTCGGCTGAGTTTTCAGTATAACCTCGGTGTTAAGTTCGGTTGCCGTTACTTCATAAGGACCCGAAAGCGAACCATTCTTTTGCCTTAGTGCCAACACATTCTTAACGCCTGACGTAAATTCCACCGGCTCGGATAACGTTAGCTTTAAGCCGTCTTGCGCGATAATTTCGCCACCGCTACCCCAATGCGCCATATCGTGCGTGATAGCGATTAAATCGCCGTATGTCGGGATTAAACCCTCAAGTTCGGTCGTAAAGGTAACAATGCGCCGCCGATAGCGATTAGCCAAAGCCATATACACCGCTTCACGCAAGGCTTGCGCTTTATTCGTGCATCCGAACAGTTCCACCGTGGCGGTTTTATCCGAAGTTGAACCGCTGAATGTTCCGGTTACTTCGCTTGTTTTCCAAGTGTTTTCCGAAAAATATTCCACACATACGCTATCCGCCGTGTCTTCAGATGGCATGATGTATTGGATTGAAAGCGTGTTTTTGACGATATTACGCGGCCCGAAAAGTGCCACCGGAATTGTTTTCGGCTCGTCTCGCACAAAACGCACAATGCCGCCCTGAATAAACGCCACCGCGCGACCGACTTTTGCCACACGAGATAACGCCTCATAAACCGTCAATTTACTGTCAAACACGGCGTTAAACGTATCGCCGCGGCTGTTCCATTTTTGGTCGAGTTGATAAAGCGCGTTCAAGTCGATGGATTTATCGGTCAATTTTGCCCCGTAATCGGCTTTCAAAATATCCGCCAATGCCCAAGCGATAGAGCGTGTCGCCGTTAATCCGCTCCAACCACCGCTCGGTGTCCACGTTTTGAGCTTGCGTGTAACAACGCAGTTAATCAAACGAGATGAACGTTGCGAAAGATTGTCGGTGGCTTTCATTATCACGGCCAATAAAGTGACACTGCCGTAACTTTTATCTGAAACCACATAACCTTTGGCGGAAACCCAACGGATTTCGTGTCCGGCTCGTGAAGAATTGTCCTTATCATCAAGTCGTGTCGCCCGAACTTCATATCTGCCTTGCGCCACCGAATATGTATAGGTTTTATATATGCCGTTGACAGTTGCATCGGTTACGCTTTCCGTGCCGAGATTAAACCAATCGCCGAGAGCCTCGTCCTCATCATCAATAAGCCGTGCTTCCACTCGCCATTGAACCGTTTTTTGATTAAGATTGCCGCTGTCATTGGCATAGTAAAGCCCACGCTGAAATGCCACATCAATTTCGATTTTGTTGATCTTACTTTCTGTCGGGTTAAGCACAAAGCCGCCGCAAATCTCACCTTTGAGCAATTCCTGACCGGCAACTTCCGCCGATGTAACCACATCTTCGTCAAACAGCGTGTTGCTTTCGCCAGGGTTAATAACTTTATAGGTTATCTCCTTAAACGAGCCGATCGGCGTATCTTCAATGCGAATTTGTTCAACGTTGTAATTGCCTTGTCCGATGCAATGGAGCTGATAAACATATTGCACGTTGTTTTGGTAGCGATAATACGGCTGAGCGGCAAAATCCGGATAAATAAGGTGCTTGCCATAAATAACCGGTATCGGATTGCCCAAACGTGCCGTGTTACCCTGCGCTTGCAATGAATATGTCGGACTTTGCGTGTAAGATGATGAAGTCATGCCGTTCAATGCCGGTTTCGGTGTTGGTACGAGTGCGTTAACCAAGATACTACCGCCGATAGAGACAGCCGCGGCCGCCGCGGCACCCATAGCGGCACCATAAGCCGCTCCGACCGCACCGCCGGTATAAACCGAGGCGACAATAACCGCCACCGTTAATACGACTTGCACCGGATTTGAGCTTTTTTTACCGCCGCCACCGCCGAGAGGAAGAGAGACAATGCTTATAAGTTCGCCATCATCAAACACATTGCCCCAGTCTTTGCGTAATACCGGAGCACCATTTATGAGGCAAATTATCGGCATCGTTAAATCGACTTTCTGCTCTTTGATTATCTGCCAAACGGTTTTCGGCTGTTCAATAATCGCGCTTATCCGCCCCTTATCCGGCTGACAAGGGTTTGTAAAATAGTTAAAGTATAGCATTAAATATTCTCTTTTACTCGGTAATAGGAATGTAAAAACCAACCGCACAAATTAAGTGACGGCACATCTTGAAACACCACGCCGATTTCACGTACACAATGCAAAACACCACCGCCGTCAACATCAAGCCAAATACCGGCATGAACCGGATTTTTCGCTTGCCGCATTAAGACAACATCGCCATCTTGCGGCTCCGGTACTTCATAAAATGCCTGAAAAGCCAAGTCGTGCTTGAAAGCGTGCAGAACATCGCGAAGATTATCCGGATTGGTGGTCACTTGCGGCACGTCGTGTCCATACTCGTGTTTAAGAACATAACGAGCAAAACCCCAACAGTCAAAACTGTCGGGGCCTTGTGCGCCTGCCACCCACGGCAAGCCGATATATTTATTTGCAAAATGTGTCATCTGCTTAATCCAGGATATTTTTTAACGGTATAGTTTTCGCTCGGAAAGGACTTGTTGCCGATATCCATCATTCGTGCGGTTGCCGTGATTTTAAGCACATCAACTTGAATGTCCGTAATAACCAAAGTTATCGGCGGATTCATCTGCGGACAAGTTTTATCGCTCGATAAATATGGCCGATATGTCATCTCAATCATATCTTGTGTTTCGATAGCGTTATCCAAGTATTGAATGAGTTCAGTTGAAACGTTGTCAAGCGAAAGCGTGATTTCCGGCACCGGCACGGTTTCCACCGGCGGAAGCTGTAAATCAAACGCCATCGCCACAAATTCCACCGTTTTATTGGCATCAAGCGGTGCGGTGCTTTCCAGTTTGCACTTATGGTTGATATTATCACGCACCACCCGAATGGCTGTTTTTTTGCCACTTGCATCAACAAATGACGGATGCCGCAATTCAAGCGTGTGCAAAATCGTGACATCACTCGGCGCAGAGGCGTATGCTTCCTTTAGTGCTTCGGTTAAGGTTGCATCAGTCATTGTTCTTCCTCTTGCGGTTCAGGTATCTTGATTTCTGCCCACTCAATTTCAATATTGTGCTCGCTTTCAGTTACTTTTTCCGCATAGTATTGCTTTCCGTCCTGCGGCGGCTCATTGGCGGTTTTATAACCTTGTGCCAACGCTTCTTCTTCGCTTATATCCAAATCATAAAAATTTAGCATAAAACCATTGATAAATTTATAATATCTCGGCATTTTTATCTCCTATTCAAGATTACTAATCATATCCAAAAGTTCCCATTTAGTCGGTGTTTGCTTCTTTAAGTCATCCGGCGTTTGCGTGAATACACTATCTTTTGAAATATCCCTGTTGTATGTTTTTGAATTTGTTGTTATGGATGTTGAACTTGCGGCTGTTACATTACTTGGAATGTCAAGATTAACTCTTTCATACGATTTATAGTTAACCGCCGGATTTGCCACGGTATAAACAGTTCTATATTGTGTTGTTCCGGCTCCGGCGTAAAGCATCACACCTTCTGCACGCTGATATGTGCCTTCCACAATTCTAGTTTTTGAATAATTGTATAATCCGTCAGATTTGAGGTAACCCCATACACCTATATCTATTACATCTTCTGCTATTAACGATGGCTTGTTTGAACTCATGCTGTAAAGTTTTCCACCAGATGTTAACGCATAATTGTTGTAAACTTTAGTAATTTGTTCCCCTAAATCGCCTTGGTAGTACGGCTCTGTTTTTCCGGTGTTATGGTAGACCGCGCTATTCCAACATTTATATGTGCTACCTTTAATAAAATAAAAGTAATTACTACTCGCGGATGACACCATTGAATAACCGTTGGTCGTGTCAAATTGTATCATCTCATTTTTTTGAAAACCACCGCTCACACCGGTTCTGCTGACATAATAAGGATATCCATCACGAATGCCTGCGCAATATGCCGCATCATTATAACCAGTTGCAACATCTGTCCAAGCACCACCGTTATCCAAAACAGAACAAAGCAAGGTGGATTGGTTGGTAAAGGTCATCAAAGCACCATTTCTTAAGCCAAAAAAGCCACTAATCTTAGTCCAACCTGTATTATTGTCGGTATAATCATTTTTGAAAAAGCTGTATAGTTTCCCGTTTTTTATCACATTACCATAACCAACTTGTGTAATACCGCCGTCAGATGTCTTTTGTGTTAAGGTGACGGGTGTAGAATATGTATTGTAATAATAAAGATTTCCGTTAATTCCAACATAACCGCCATATCCGCCGTAAGATGCGTAACTGCTGCAAGCCACCCCATCCAGCATATCGCCGTTACTATTGTAAATGACATAAACCATACCACTGCTTGAGGTTTGCGACCAAGTCCAAGCATAGGCTTTACGGAGTTGATTGACGAGTAAATTCAATCCACCTTTACCTTCATCGCCTTTTTTGAGATATGTCGTGGCGATGTTGTTGCCGTCAGCATCGGCTGTTGCTTTTGCCGCCGTTTCCGTCTTTTTAAGGTAGGTGTTAGCAATATTGTTACCATCAGCATCGGCAGTTGCTTTCGCCGCCGTTTCGCTTTTTCCGAGTTTGTTGCTTAAATTAGTATTTACGGTATTTATTGCCGTATTTACTGCACCGGAAGTTATCGCATTATTAGAATTTGCTGTTGGCGCACTGTCTAATTTTACGATACCCGCCTTTGACGTGGTCGCTGTCGGAATATTATCCGTATAGGGATAAAGATAGTCACCGCTCTTGTTTTTGAGCTTTACTTTACGATTTGCCATAAATATCTCCTAAAATTATTGCTCCCGAAGATATTATGACGCACAGAGTTAAGCTCGCGGTCATACTAACCATAATCGGTCGGGAGCATTATCCGATAAGGTTTTATTGCAGTATTAGTCACGTTCTTAGTCCTTTAGTCTCGTTTAATCTGAAAGTGTTTCTTGCCATTGCTCGAAAGTTAAAAGTTCAACATTCGGAAAATTTTCTTGCGCCGGTATATCACGCAAATATTGCATATAACGTAAAATCTGTGTGTATGTTACCGCATTATCCGAAGTTTTAATTCCGAGTTCCTGTTGGCTTTTATAACGTTCAATCCGCCATTTTATACAATCAATCCAAGCATCTCGTTTTCGGCGGATAATAGCGGCTTTTTCTTCGTCTGTCGGAATATATGGCTCGCTAACCACCGCCTCAAAATATTCGCCTCTATCAACAATTTCACATTTATTGTTATTGCAATAAGAGGCAAAATCAGCATATTCCTTATTTGTGTAAGGTTTATTAAGTCTCATTAAAAGCTCCTTTAATGGTTAAAAATTTGATATTTATAAATGTTTTCAGAAAAATCATTATTTGCAGACGTTCCGCTTACTGCTTTTTGCGCTGAAATCGTGATTTCCTGAATTTGACAAGAATATGAACCGTTATTCCAATCTGGTCGCAAACAAATACGCAAACGCTTTGTCTTATTTGAGCCTATATCGTTCTCTAACGTCAATTTATCGTTATTGCCCGATAGATTGAATAAACGTGTTCCGACAGAGCCGTTATCATTTACGACATAGCCCATCGCTCGTCTTAAGGCGCAATGATAGCCACTTTGAAATTTGCAAACGATTTTAATATGCGTAATTTTCATGTATTGCGAAAAGCAAACGTCAAAAACATCATAGGTCTGCTCATTTACTGTTGCTTGCGTTGCGTTTGATGCTCCGAGCGTAAAAACATTTCCGGTATTTGAATCCAGCGCAAGATAGACATTATTAAAATTCTTCATGGCAGAGGAGCCCCAAGTTTCTATCTTGGTTTGGTCGCTCGAATTTTTTGCGCCGGTTTTATTCGGATCTTCAAGCCACATTTCACCAGAAGAAAAATTTGATGTTAAAACAGGTTGTGTCCATTCCGAATACTTAAAGTACTTTTTAGCAGAGTTTATTTTGGCTTTGCATTTCAAAACTGTTTTTGTGAAATCAAAATCAGCCGAAGTTGCTTCTTCCGGTTGCGTTCCTGTCCACCACAACTGTCCATTGATTTTCATGTACGAATGTTTAAGGTCAATCGTTCCCAAAAATGGATAATAATAACCTGATTCGTTATGAATACCAAGTGTCCAGTTTCCTCGTATTGAGGCTTTAGTGTTTGTTGCGACAGAGCCTTGTAATACCCAATTTGTTCCGTTTGTTGATAGCCATAATTTATATTGAGAACTTGTAAATTCAGCTTTTACCCAGTATGTTTTGCCATTTTCAATACAACCGGTCGGCGATTTTATATTAACAAGATAATTGTCGTTTTGGGCGTTAGAGATAATAAGATTAACACCTATTGAGGTATCATCGCCATCAACAGCCAAAATGGTTTCATATCCTGCTGTTTGAGCAAAAAATGCTTGTCTTTCACTGCCACCTGCGTGTGTCCACTTAAAAACCATTTCCCAAGAATTTGCCGTATTTGTCGGAAATTCATCAGGAATAATCTTTAAGTAGTTTTTAGAACTGATACCGCTAACCATGCCATTAGATATAGTCGGGCTCCCGACAGACGTTACATTTACCGTATTTCCGTATTTATAATATTTTGTAATTATATTTCCAAAAACTTTCATATCAGCTCCTTAATATCCGCAAGCTGTCCAGTTTATACCGGCCGCATTAAATGTTTCATCATCAGAAGTCCAACATTTACAAGAGTTGATTCCTCTGCTGTAAAATGATACGTTTCCTCGTTGTTCTTCTGTCCCTGCCGCTGTAATAATGTAATTGATGTCTTGAAAAGGTTTCATAAAGGACAATACTTGCCCGTTTGAACTCACATAAATATAGCCGCCTTGTTCAATCCAACCGTCAGACCATAATCTATACCATTGTGTTCCATTTCTATAAGTTTCAACGACAACCTCACAATCTGCTAATTGTGAAACATCTACTTTATTATTTAAATCAGAAGCAACATTATCTAAATTGACCTCAATATTTGTTTTTGCCGATGTTGCAACAACAATATAGTAAAAAACCTTAATCGCCTGCGGTTGAACGGTTGAAGAATTTCCATATATTGAGGAAGAACGAGAGGCATCAAAACCAACTTTCCAGCCCGAGCCGCTTCCTGAACCGGATGTACTACCTCCAACATTATAGTAACACCCCTCAACAGAAGTATCATTGCTGTCAGCACCGCCATGTTTTCCGGTGATATTTGGTAAGCCGGCATCAATCAAGTCGCCAAGAGCATTTGTATCTACAGTTCCCTCAATAAATCCGGTTATTTTAGGCAATCTAATAGTATTTGCCGAAGAATTGTAAACAAACTTTCCGCATACACCCTTTGCATTAACCGTATTTTGCCAAGTTGTTTCGGTGGTAAAGCATTTCGGATAAGTTGAAACAAGCCCTGCCATATAAGTAACAAAGGCGGCATAAGAACCACTGCCTTGAATAGTTGCTCCGTCTAATAAATGAAGTCCCGCATCAGCAAGTGGAACGGTTGAGACAATAATTTCGCCGATATTCCTACTACCAGAAGTACTATTTATGACATTATTTATTTTTGTGGTAACCCAGCTTGTCGTAGCGATTTTTGTGGAATTATCGCTTGCCGCCGGTGTAGGTGCGGCAGTATAAACTTTTCCCGTTTTATCAACATTGCAAGATATAGAGCAATTAACTTCGCTACCGGTTACGGCGTTACGCGCCATTAAAGTCGCTGTCTGCAAGCCTGCTGTTGTCCGAATAAATCGGACATCACCCATAATTTTGTTATTTTTATCGGTTACCCGAAAAGCACCGGCAACCTGCGCCGCAGGAGCCGCCTCGGTATAATCGCCATTAGCTTTTTTTATCATCCAGCCATCGTCATTACCGGCTTGTAACGTCTTTACTCCAGTAAATGTTTCACTTCCTGATTTATGAGCTACCGCAGAGTCATTTGCTTTAAGATTAAGGGCGGTATAAACCGCCCCTGAAGTAATTGCATTGTTAGAGCCTGAAGTCGGGCTTGAATCAAGTTTTACCTTTCCGGCCGTTGAAGTAGACGCGGTCGGAAGATTTTCCGTGTACGGTTGGAGGTATTCACCGGCACGGTTTTTTAGTTTCACGTTCCTTATAGTCATTATAAGTCCTTTAGTCTCGTTAGTACAAAAGTTCGTTATTAGCTCATCTCTTCATAAGTGATGATTTCCGCCTTGGTCGCATAGGTTGAGGCGATGTTGTTGCCGGAAGCATCGGCTGTGGCCTTTGCCGCCGTTCCGTTAGCCGCCAATGCGCCGACATCCGAGTAAGTTAAGCTGATATCGGCACTTAAGGCCTTATTATTGACCTTGCGTGTTGTTGGAACATATCCGGTCAAATCAACTTTGCCGGTTTCCATAGCCGCAATTTTATAATAGCCAATCTGAACAGCACCAGTTTCCAAAGCTGAAATGAGAGCGTCATCGTTTGTATAGCTGTAGCTTGAGGTTGTGCTTTCAACCGAATAAACCCATAAATCCGGTACTTCTTTTGCCTGAATAAAGATATTATCGCCAACCTTATAGTCCGTGTTTGCCGCGGCATTTAAGGCCGTAACCATTGCTGAATATGATTCAAACGAAACAGCTCTGGCACGTCCCTCGGCAATGCTTTTGGCTGTGTTTGCCGTTGTTTCAACCGCCGACAAGGCTGTTTTTGTGGCATAGGTATTAACGATATTGTTGCCACTTGCATCTGCTGTGGCTTTAGCCGCCGTTGCGGTTTTATCGAGTTTATTATCCAAAGCGGTTTTTGCACCACCGGAAGTCAACGCTTTGGTTGAACTTGCTGTCGGTGTTGCTTCCAGCTGAACGATACCTTTCGCCGATGTTGATGCGTCCGGTACGTTCGTGGTATACGGCTCTAAGTAGTCGCCGTTTGCGTTTTTAAGTTTAATGCGTTTTGTAGCCATTTATTTTCTCCTAAAATTGAGTTAATCCATTTCTTCGTAAAAAATAACATCAGCAATCTTGGCATAGGTCTTGCTGATGTCGTTACCTTCGGCATCGGTTTTCGCTTCTTCTTTTGCTTGCTCAACCGCTGTCGCTACTGCATCGGAAGTGATAAGATTACCACTACCGACAACCGGCTCAGTATCAACCGCGATACGCGATGCCGGAATTTTGCTTTTATCTTCAGCCATTTTGCACCTCACATATCTTCATATAAAACAGCATCCAAAGCGGCACCCATTGACTGAAAATCTGTTAAATATTTCACGCACCACCGCTCATTTACCGACAACGGATATTGCAGAACGACCGATTTTCCGTCGTTTGAAAGCGTGTAGGTATCAGGCATAAGCGATAAGTTTTCAACGCTTACCATCAACACTTGGTCGATTGCGCCGAGTGCTTCCGGTAATGGTAAAATTGTCTGATTAGCCGTTGCCACACCGCTAACCGTGGTCGGAAAACAGCCTTTTGTTGTTTCTTCCGCTAATTCCACCCATTCACGCGCCGAGTGCCGTCCGCCTAAAGCCGCGACTTCCTCATCAGTGCCGTCAACCCATGTCTGCGCATCTTTTAGAGCTTGTTTACTCGCTGTTTCGGCCTCAATCGCTCGCAAAGCCGCCGATTTACTCTGTGTGGCTTGTTCGGTGGCTGTTGTTGCCGCCGTCTGCGCTTGTTCAACGAGGTCATTCGTGCCGGATTGAATGGTATTGCGAGTGTCTTGAATAGCTTTCGCCACACTTGGCACATCGCCGTTTTCGGTGTGAACAACGGTGTCGGCATCGCCATTGGCTATGTCATGAAAAATTTGCGCATCGACATCTAAAGCGGTTTGCGTGTCGTGAATAATCTTTGCCGCACTCGGAACATCACCATTATCTGTATGCACAACCGTTGTCGTATCACCGTTTGCTATATCGTGTAAGATTTTAGCATCGGCATCCATCGCTGTCTTTGTGTCGTGAATAATTTTTGCCGCGCTTGGTACATCGCCGTTTTTGGTATGCACAATGGTTGTGCTGTCGCCGTTGGCAATCAAATAAAGGATTGCTTCGTCAGCTTCCATTAAAACGCGCATATCGTTAAGAACTTTGGCGACACTCGGAACTTTGCCGCCCTCGGTATTCACTTCGGTTGTGATTGAACCATGAACGACATTGTGCAATAATCCGGTATCAACCTCGGCTTTATCTACCGCGGCATCTAATCTTTCTTGCATATTTGGCATTGAAAATTTCCTTAGTTTAATTTGTTCGGACACGATTTGTGAACGAGAATGTGGAGCTTATCGACCGTGAATTCCAACTTTTGGAAGTCGGAATCCATAATAATAAGCATCGCATCTTCAGTAATTGTCGGACGGTCGCGGATTTCAAGCTCGGTTGTGATTTGCCACAAACGACCGGCGATAATGCTTGCCTCAAATTGTTGCGTAAAGCGTGCCTCTTGTTCGGTTAATCCGATACCGCCTAAAAGCGTGATAACAAACCATTCCGCACCTTCTTTGGCATAGTATTTGTACCAAGCCTCAAACAGGCAGAACTGCTCCGGCGACATAATCCATTTAACCGCGATTTTACTCGGTGTTTGCGTATATCTGCGCCGTTGCCGCGCTGGTCCGGCTTCCATATCGGTACGAATAATCGCTTCGTCCGGCCGTATGGAATAGCCCTCAACGGTCGGATAAGGCAGACGTTTTGGAAATGTAATCGTTGTCATATAAAATTCCTCTTGACTCTTTATTGTATTTAATTTAGTATTAAATAAAATACAGAATAGGAGTCTATAAAATGAACATTATTGAAGATATTATGCCTTTAAGCAACTTCCGCCAACAGGCATCGGAGATCATCAAAAAACTCGGTCAAGTTAAACGTCCGACATTTATTACCATTAACGGCAAGGTTGCCGCAGTTGTTCAAGATGCCGAGAGTTATCAGCAGATACTCGATAAAATTGATGAGCTTGAAACAATGCTCAGTATTCAGCGCGGTTTGGAAGATATTTCCGCCGGTCGCGTTTCAACTTTGGATGAAGTATCAGCAAGATTAAAGGCTCGCCATGAACAAGTATAAAATCATCATTTCTCAAGAGGCAGAGGATATTTTAACTGCCTCTTATGACTATTTGTATGCGAGAAATCCGCTTGCCGCCGTTAAATGGCTTGACGGAATGTTACAAACAATTCAAAGCCTTGATACGTTTCCTGAGCAAGGAGCAATTATTCCGGAAGCCTCTTTAGATGCTTCTTTTACCGATTTGCACCAAATATTTTATACAATGAATGCCGGAGGCAATACCTACCGTATCATTTATAAAATCACAAATGATACGTGCAAAATCGTTGATGTTGTAACAATCCGTAGTGCATATCAACAACCAATGGCATAGTTATCTATAACTCCCGTATGCCGGATTTAATCCGTAACGTTGCTCCAAAAGCGGCGATAAGCCTTCGCCTTTGGAGATGTTTTTGCCGATTGCGCCCTCGATTTTTTCAATAACCACATCCAAGCTGAAATCGCCGTTACCGAGATTGGTTTTAGATACCGATGTTTTGACTTCCGAGGCGGCGTTATTAACGACGTTTACGTTGACGTTTACTTCCGTTCCGCCGCCGTTTCCTAACGCTTTCATCTGTTCCTTGGTAAAAACACCTTCGCCGCGTTTAGCGATAATCGGCACTTCATCGCCGACAATGCCACCTTTGTGGAACTTTGGCGCACCGGAGAACACCGCCGGACTGGCATAGGTTGTTTTCAGATTATCCGCACCGACAATACCGCCGGTATGCGCCGCACCAAATCCCATATATGCTGAAAGGCTTGCCATGAGTGGTTGCGTGACGGCTTGCCGCATTGCCAGCTTGGCAAAATCCTGAACAATCGAGTTAACCAAGTCCGAAATGTTCATTTTGCCGGTTGTCACGAATGACACCAGCGCATCTTCCATGCTATGAAAAGCGTTTCGCACTGTGCTTTCCGCCAATGTGGCAAAATCGTCAACTTCCTTTTTTAAGCCGATAAAGCCGCGCTTGAAGCCGTCTTCCATTTTTTTTGAAGTGGCAAGAGCTGTTTCATCGGCTTTTTTAACCATATTATCGTAAACTTGCTCGATTTGCTTTTTATAATCCTCATAACCGCTCGCACTTGAACGCAAGTTTTTGAGCGCATTTTCTTTCCATTGGTCGGCTTTGGCCATCGCTTGTTCGTATGGCGTTTTCAGCTCCAACAGTTTGTTTTTAATGTCCTCTATGTTGCGCTTATAAGCATTATCCGCCGATTTATCCGTAGATTTCGGCACAATGCTCGATGTTGGTGTCGGCGTTTCCGCTTTAACAGGCTCTTTCGGTCGCAACTCCGGATTTTCAAGATATTTAAGCTCTTGCTGAGCTTTATAAGCATCTTGCTCGGCGGCTTTCAAGAGCAACAGTTTATTTTGAATTTCCTTTGCTTGCGGCTGAAAATCCGGATACTCTGCCGCCACCGCCCAAATTTCTTTCTCATATTGCTCTAAGCTGATTTTGGACTGCCGGAGCGTTTCCGCCCATTCTTTGGCATAAATCTCGTAATCTTTAAGCAAAGACTTTGGCGAGTGCCTAATCCGAAACGATAAACCGCCGGTGTTTTTTATCTCGGCGGTTAAGTCCTTAATGTTCTGCTTGGCGGTTTTGAGTTTTAAGCCCCATTCGGCAAGCGACATATCCTTTTGCTGTTCTGCCGAGAACTTTGCCGCTTCTTCGGTGGTGGCTTTGAGTTCATCTTGCAGTTTTTTAAGCGTTTCGGCATGGTCGTGTGCCGCACGTTTAGCGACATCATGGCTATCGACCAACTTATAAAGAGCCATGCAAGCAAGGACAGCAAGTCCGGCGGGGCCGCCAATTAGAGCGAGCGCACCGCGTAAAACACCGGCCGCCGTTGCCAACACGCCCATCTGAACCGCCGCCAGTTTTGACACGTTACTCATCATAGCAATACCGGCCATCGCCGATTTTGCCTGTAAAGACATTCCGGCAAGCGAGGCTTGAACATAACCGATACCGGCGCGAAGCAAGGTTAAACCGCCAAGCAGAGCCTTTGAACCTAATCGCACGGTCAGCAATTCTATTGCCACATCGGCGTGTTTGGCCAAGAAAAATAACGCGTTTGCCGCCAAATTTACCGCCGTTGTCAGACCTTTGCCGATTGAAGTCGCGGCATCTTCCGCGCCGTCAACCATATCATTAAACTGTTGCAAGGCGTTTTTTATGGCGGTTGTCAGTCCGGCTTCGCCAATGTTTCGGGCGAGTTTACCGAAAGCGTCCTCGATGTTTGACATCACGCCGCCCATGGTGTCCATTTGCTCTTTCATGGCTCCGGCAAATTGCACGTTGCCAAGAGAGCGCAAATAGGCTTCAATCGCTTTAGCGTTCTTCTCTACAGTTGTCGTTATGCCCTGAAAGGTAAAATTAACCTTGTCTTTTTCGGTGGTCGCCATAATACCGAAAGAACGGAGCGAGCGGAAGTTGAACATCACAGCGTTTGATAACGCTTCCGTAAAGTCCATAATACCGCGCCCGAAAGCCGATGCGGTGTTGCCGTATGAAGTTAAGGCTTCCATACTTGGCTCTAAGCCGAGAGCTTTAAGCCGAATAAACGCCTCAACGATTTCTTCCAACTGATACGGCGGCTCAATAGCGAACTTTTCAATCGTGGCAAACGCTTCCTTTGCGCCTTCAGCCGAACCGGTCACGGTTTTTAATGAGCCGGATAGGCTTTCAAATTCCTTGTTTATACTGACAATGCCTTTGAAAGTCCGCATCAAACCGCTTGCGCCGAGGTAAGCACCAAACAATCCGGCGGTTTGTTTCAAAATACCGTTAAAGGTCTTTGCCGTATCGCTTAAGGCAAGCAGATTGTCGTTTGCCGGTTGAATAACCTGCGTAATCTGTCGGAAAGCCTTTTGGCCGTCTGTGCCAAGCGACTTAAATTCGCTCCGCACCTTATCGCCGCCCACCGCCTCAAGTCTTATTGAAAGTTTTTTCGCTGTTGCTGTCATTTAATCCCTGTTTCATGGCAAAAACGCCGACAGACAATAATTCTACCAGCGTTTCCATATCCAAATTTTGAATTTTTGCAATTTTTAAGGCTGTTTCGAGGTTTGGCTCGGAGAGTTTTAATAAAACTTCCCACGCTTGATATCCCTCGATTGTTTGCGGTGTTGTTTCGGTATAACGACATTTGTGGAAAGGACAAAGCGGGTTTAGCTCTGTGCATCCGGAGCAGTAACTTCGCCCGTCACCGAAGTGCCACTTGGCTCGGGCGTAAAGTCGTTTTTTTCCGCATCCAACAGTTCACGCAGGCCA
>JAEEGF010097899.1_pt1 | contig 35073 bp, 27 predicted proteins | sample 9134171 | NCBI WGS metagenome assembly JAEEGF01 (sample SAMN16246542, study PRJNA631951) | gut metagenome | biome: gut microbiome; feature: rumen; material: AP-attached | host: Bos | place: Iran: Karaj | collected 2018-10
AAAAAGTCAATGACTGATATTAAAGAGCATAGCCATTATCGCTCTGCATGCTTGCTTACCACCTCTACACGCTGTCAAAGCCAGTCAGCCCCGAAATAGTGTGTATCCGCGTAAACGGCCTGCAAAGGTACAACAAATATCGTGCCAGACAATGATTTGCTGGCGTTTTTTTTAAAAAAAACTTATAAAAACGGTTATTCTTCGACCAGTTCGTGCCAATAGGGGGATTTCTCGGCAACGAAGGCTCCTGAATTGAGGAACTGGTAGATTTTCAGGCATGCCCAGGCATCGATGGCGGCATATTGCTGCTGCGCCTCGGTGAGGTGGGGGGCTTCCCAGTTGGTGAGCTGTTGCCCCTTGCTGATTTTTTGCTTGAATAGGATAGCATAAATCTTCTGCAGGCTCATGTCGCTGATGCTGAATTGTTTGACGAGTTGTTGCAGCTCAACAAAGCCTGCGGGGTGAATGTCGCAGACACCTGCCAGCTGATGGAAGTCATCGGATGTGGACAGGCCGACTTTGATGATGTCTTTTTCCTCAAGGAGGGCCTTGAGGGGGGCGGGGATGCCTGTCTTGTTGAGCCTGAAGAGAAAAGCATCGTCGATGGTCGATAACTGCAAGAGTGCAACGGTGTGTTGGGCTCCGCGTTTGAAGCTGGGCCTGGTCTCGGTGTCAAAACCGATGGCGCTGGCCGTACGCAGGGCGGTGACTGCACTCTTGACCTGCGAGATGGCATCGATAATGTGAATGTGACCGGGGAAGTATACCCTGGTCATTTGGTTCACAATTTGTTTTTCGATTGATACGACGTGCATGATGACTGCAAAATTAGTGTTTTTTTGGATAATAGAAAACACTAATCGGATATTAGTTCTCCATTTATCCCTCTATTGTTGCAGTTTGATGCCGGTTTTTGAGTGAATTTACATCCTGGCAACATCCTTGACTCCCTTGATGTTGAGGATTTTCCTGATGAGGTCGTCAAGCAGCGAGATGTTGCTGATGTTCACTGTGAGCAAGCCTTCAAAGAAACCTCCTTCGGCTTGTACCGAGATGCTTCGCAGCAGGCAGTTCTCGGTCTTGTTGATGACCGACGTGATTGAAGAAACGATGCCGATGTCGTCGCGTCCCACGACCTTTAGTGTCGCCACGAACTGGCTTCCTGTCTTGCCTGACCAGCGAGTGCGAATCATGCGATAGGGGTATCGTCCCTTGAGGTGCTTCAGGTTCTTGCAGTCGGTGCGGTGAATCTTGATGGCTCCGTCACTGGCGACAAATCCCTCGATTGGGTCACCGTAGATGGGGTTGCAGCATTTTGCCAGTTTGTAATTGATGCCCTTGATGTCGTCACCAATGGTCAGGATGTCATCGTTGATGCGATGCTGTGTCTCTTCCTCGGAGGGCTGCTGCAGCACAAACTCCTCGGCGGTGCCTCGGATTGTTGTTTCGGCAGGCTTTGCGCTGATGGCTTCATACTGTTCAACGACCGTGTTCACGTCAATGATGTCCTCTTGGATAGCTGCATAGAACTCGGTGGTTGTCTTGTAGCCCATCTTCTTGATGACGCGGGCAAGGGTAGCATCGTCGGGTTCGATTTTGCGGTTCTTGAAACGACGTTGCAATGTCTCGCGGGCCAGTTGCGCATGGCGTGTGCGACGCTCGTTGATGGCGTTTTTGATCTTGTTGCGGGCCTTGCTGGTAACTGCAATGTTGAGCCAGTCCAGTCGCGGCGTCTGTGTTGCCGAAGTGATGACCTCGACGGTGTCGCCGCTCTTGAGCCGGTAGTTGATCTTCTGGTTTTTGCCATCGACTTTCCCTCCCATGCAGGTACTGCCCACTCGCGTGTGGATGTGGAAGGCGAAGTCTAGAATTGTCGCCCCTTGCGGCAGGCGGATGAGGTCCCCTTTGGGCGTGAACACAAACACCTCGTTGTTATACAGGTTTGTGTCCATGTTGCGCATCAGATTCATCTGACCCTCTTGACCGCTTGCTTCAAGCATCTCGCGCACCTCGTTCATCCACTTGTCGGCATTGCCGTCGCTCTTGATGCCCTTGTATCGCCAGTGAGCAGCCACGCCCATCTCGGCGGTCTCATCCATTCGTCGTGACCTTATTTGCACCTCCACCCACTTGTCTTGGGGACCGTAGACCGTGATGTGCAGCGACTCATATCCGTTGCTCTTGGGAATGGTAATCCAGTCTTTGAAGCGTGAGGGGTTTGCCTTATAGATATCAGTGACAATAGAGTAGGCGAGCCAGCAGGCGCGTTTCTCGTCCTTGGCCTGCGTGTCAAGAATGATGCGGATGGCAAACAGGTCATAGATGCCGTTCAGATCAACGCCCTGCTTCTGCATCTTTTGCCAAATCGAGTTGATGGACTTGGTGCGTCCCTTCAGTTCATAATTCAGCCCCTCGGCCTTTAGCCTCTCGTCAATGGGCTTGATAAAGTCTTCCACATACTTGTCGCGTTCCTGCTTTGTCTCGTTCAGGCGAGTGGCAATCTGTGAGAACACTTTGCGGTTCAAGTATTTCAGCGAGGTGTCTTCCAGTTCGGTTTTGATGGCATAAAGTCCCAGTTTGTGGGCTAGGGGAGCGTACAGGTAGCGGGACTCACTGGCAATCTCATGCACGAATTTCTCGTTCGGGTGGTGATTGATGGCCCGCATGAGTGCCAGTCGGTCGGCTGTCATGATCAGGACCACGCGCACGTCCTCGGCAAAAGTGAGCAGCAGCTTGTGGAAGTTTTCGTCCTCGACAGCAGCCTGCTTCTTGTAAAGCGGTGCCACATGCAGCAGCCCATGGACCACGCGCGCGACGTCCTCGTCAAAAAGTTCCTTCACTTGTGCGACGTCCAGAAAACTGCCCCTGCACAGGTTGTAAACCATTGTGGCGATGACCATTGAGCGGTCAGGAACAATGCTGTCGCAAAGCGTGAGCGCAGTGCGCAAGTGGCGAATCACGGGATTGAGCCCATACTGGTCACGGCGAAACAGGTCAGCCTCAACGATACCTCGTTTGACTAGGTTGTGCACCGTGTTGATGTCATGGCAAGTCAACTGGCTGCCAAGGCGTTCGGTAATGTCCTTGACCAGATGAAACAATTGGGCCCGCTCTTGAGCACTGAAATATTCCTGTGTTGTTGCCATGCGTTAATTTTTTGGCAAATTTAGCCTTTTTGTGGCTAATTGTTTGCAAGAACGCATGTAAAAATGTAATTTTGGGGAAAATTTATGAGGCACCGCCTGAATCTTTAGAGAAATTCCTAAAAACTATACGATATGTGGAACGAAAAAGACAAACAGTTGATGAAAGCCAAGGGCATCACCGAGCCTGTTATCGAGGCTCAGCTCAAGAGGTTTGAAACCGGATTTCCCTGGCTGAAGATTGCCGCTGTTGCAACAGTCGGCAAAGGCATCACTCGACTTGATGCCAAGAAAGAGACGCAGTGTATCAAGAGTTGGAAAGAGTTTCAGGGGGGCGGTGCGTCAATCGAGAAGTTCCAGCCTGCTTCTGGAGCTGCCAGCCGCATGTTCAAGAACTTGTTCGCCTTTGTCAACGAGGCAAAAGCGGCTCCCGAAACCGACTTTGAGCGTCAGTTCTTTGACAATATCACCCAGTTCGCTTTCTTCCCTCAACTCAACAAGACTTGCGTGAGTCTCTATCACAACAATGTGGGTGAGCTCATCGAGGCTGGACGCTATGCCGACGTTCTCAAGGCCCTGCTCATGCCCGAGGGCATGAACTATGGTGCCCTGCCCAAGGCATTGCTGCGTTTCCATCGTGCGGCTGCAGGTACTGTCCACACGCCCCTCGAGGAGCATCTTGAAGAGGGTGCCCAGTATGCCGCCGATCGCGACCGCCGTGTGCGCATCCATTTCACCGTGTCGCCTGAGCATCGTGAGGGTTTTGAAAAACTGATCAAGGCAAAGGTTCCCCTGATGGAAAAGGTGTGGGGTGTCGAATATGATATCACCCTGAGCGAACAGAAGGCTTCGACCGACACCATTGCGGTTACAATGGACAATGCCCCTTATCGCGACAGCGAAGGCAACCTCTTGTTCCGCCCCGCTGGTCATGGCGCGTTGCTCGCTAACCTCAATGAGCGTGATGCCGATGTGGTATTCATCAAGAATGTAGACAATGTTGTGCCCCTGCGGTTGCGCAGTGTGACCACCCGTTACAAGAAAGTGCTAGGCGGCTATCTCGTCCAGATTCAGCATCAATTGAAGAAATATCTTGAAGCGCTCGAGAAAGCTGACGTCAAGAGCGCCGATCTCAAGGCCATGTTGCGTTATGCAAAGCAGACCCTCTGTATTGTTGACAAGGCAACCGATGACATGGACGATGCTGCACTGGCAGCCTGGCTACGGGATAAGTTCAATCGTCCCATCCGCGTGTGTGGCGTTGTGCCCAACGAGGGAGAGCCTGGCGGTGGTCCCTATTTGGCCTATAATCCCGACGGGTCCTATTCACCCCAGATTCTCGAATCGGCACAAATCAATCCCGAAGACTCTGCTGCTGTCGAGATGATGCGTAGCGGCACTCACTTCAACCCCGTTGACTTGGTTTGCTATATCAAGGACTACAAGGGCATTAAGTTCGACCTTCGCAAGTTTGTCGATCCCGACACGGGTTTCATCAGCATCAAGAGCAAGGATGGCGTGGAAATCAAGGCGCTGGAATTGCCCGGACTGTGGAACGGTTCGATGAGCGACTGGAATACCGTCTTTGTTGAGGTGCCCATCGACACCTTCAACCCTGTCAAGACTGTTAATGACCTGTTGCGCAAGGCCCATCAGTAATAATATGTTACCCTTTTGAGTCCAAATACCGACCGACAGAATCCAAGATGAAGAGAATAATGTTTGTTGCGCTGGCGGCACTGCTTGCATTTTGTGTCAGTGCCCAGACTAGGGTAGGGGGCTACCATCATGAGGAGGACACTATCTATACCGTCCACTCTATCAATCAGGAGGATTTCATGACAGTGATTGCCGATTGGAGCGCCCATGATTGGGTAATGCTTAACGAGCGCCCTGTGGTCGTGGATTTCTATGCCGATTGGTGCCAGCCTTGCAAACGCCTGGATCCCATGCTGAGGCAGATTGCCCAGCACTACAATGGCACAGTGGATTTTTATCGCGTCAATGTGGACCATAACAGGGACATCGCCGATGTGTTCCAGATTCGCAGCATCCCCATGCTGTTGATTTGTCCGCTTCAAGGCGAGCCCAAGAGCATTATCGGTCTTTATCCCCAGCGCGAATATATTCGTATCATCAATCAGGTGTTGGGCCTTTAATCGTGTTCACTACTTTGGAGGACACACACATGTGGTTAAGTGAGTGTCCCAAGACAAAGCTACTCCTATGACCAAACGCGGATTTCGCGAATTAACACTGATTTTAAACAATAAAATCCGTGATAATCAGCGAAATCCGCGTTTGTTTTATTGGGTATAATATAGATGTAGGCAGACCTCAATTGGCTGTTCTATATCCTTGTTGTGACTTTAGTTTCAAATGAATGGGCCTCTGGCATTTTGTGCGTTTGAATGGTTAGCGAAACGGAGTGCCGGTAAGTGAACTTTCGGATGATAAAACCACATTGAGAATGATAGCCAACGTCTCAATGGTTTACTGATGCCCTGATGGTGCAAGAAAGAGCGTTCTTTCCTGCTGCGGGGTTGCACTTGGCTTCGCCAGGTTAAACCACCTGCCTGGGCATTGGTCGTCCAAAGAAGGGCTTACTCCTTTCATCCTGTTTCCTTGATTCTGTGACTTCCTCCTACAATGAACAAATGCGGCCAGGCATTGCCCGGCCGCATTTAGTTTAGCGGAATGCTCGTTTCGTGATTACTTCACGATGACATACTTCTTGCCATTGTGGATGTAAACACCATTGGTGGGAGCGGCAACGCGACGACCGTCGATGGTGTACCATGCGCCATTGTCCATGGTGCTGGTCGAGAGCTCCTCAACAGCGGTTTCGGGAGCGGTGATCTCGAACTGGCCAACGTTGGTCTCATCGATACCATAGTAGTACTCACCCTCGGTGATGATGATATATACATCATACAGGCCCGGCTCAACGGGTTCCTCGGTGGTCCTTTCACCAGAGATAGCGTTCTCATAGATGATGGTCACGTCACCACTGCCCTCGGGAACGATTACGGTTGCGCCATGAGCTTCACCGTCATACTCGATCTTCTCGAAGGGAAGGATTACCTCATACTGGCAGGGAGCCTTGTCGATGTTCACGATGATGTCCTTAACACCGATGGTGTTGTCCTCAAATGCGCCCTCATAGGTGCCGACGTTGTATTCACCAGGAACGACATAGTCGGTCTCGTAGGTGAAGGTCTCACCGTTGATGGTCACCACGAAGGTCTGAGGCATGCCATTGTAAACGGCATCGGTACCGGTTGCTTCGAAGGAACGAACGTCAATCCAGCTGAGGCCGTCGAGCTCGGTGTAGTTGTCGAGGCCGTCGTTGAAGCGGACTGCAATCACGTGGTCGGTGGTGCGGTTCTCATTGAACGAAATGTTGAAGTTGAACTCATAATCCTCGCCAGAGGTGAGCTCGCCCATGGAGTGCCAGCCGTTCTCATCATCAACCTGATACTCAAGGTAACCAGCCTGTCCGTAGGGGTGCTCATAGTGGCCCCAAACGTGGATGGGATGGTCAGCGCTCAAGTCATTCCAAGCGTCGCAGTCAAAGGCTTCGATGTTATAGGTGAAGATGTCCTCACCGGGCTCGGGATCGGGGATGATGGGCTCCTCGAAGTCGATCTCACCAACACTGATCAGGTAAGACAGCTCAATGCTTTCACCGGCCTGGATTTCACGATCCTTCCAGCAGAAACCAAGACCACTGTCATAGTTGCCGTTCTCAACCATGTAGTACTGTGCATAGGACTGGCCCCAGTTGGTGTTGGTGGGATATACATAATTTGAGTAGTTACCGCAGATTTCGCCAGCATGCCAGTTGGTGCTGAAGAAACCGAACCAGTAGTCATCGGCGGGTGTTACACCGGTGAGGTGCTCGCCAAAGAGGGCGCACAACAACGGAGAATTCTCCTCATTCCTGTATTTCATCTTGATGCCATAGGTAGCGCCGGTAGAGGTCTTCAAGCACTCGAGAGGAGCCTCGTCGTTGTTACCAATCATGATGTCGGCCCATACACCAGCATTGACTGTTACAGCCTCGTTGTTGTTGTTGGTGAGGGTGTAAACGATGCGTGCGCATACTTCGCCCTGAGGCTCGATGCGTGCTTTCATATTCACACCGTTGGCGTTAGTGCCGGTAGCGGCGTTGAGGTAGTTGGCGTTACCGCCGTTTACCTGGAATGCAGCAATGAAGCCGGCACCCTCATGGTACTCGGTGTAGAAAAGGTGATTCTCATTGGCCTCATAGGTTGAGGAATAGTACTGGTCGCCAATCTTGCCGAGGATGCTGTAACCGGTCTGAGTGCCAGGACCTGCAGCCTCACGAGCTGAAACGTTGTAATAGATTGACGTGTTACCCAACTGCTGGAACCCTGAGGGCAGCGAGTTGAAAATTGCAGAACGCATCGGGGCTTTGCCGGGAGCGGCTTGCATAACGCAAACACCTGCAATCAAAGCGATTAAAAGAATTGTAAACTTTTTCATTGCTTAAATGTGTTTAAAGTTAATATTATTAATAAAGGATTCAGCTAAAACGGATTAAATGCTATTACAATTGTCCATTAATTGGGTTATACCCAAAATGGGGTTGATTATTAATCGCAAAATTACAATAATCATGAAAATATTCGAATATGAAAATTGTTAAAAAAGTTTAATTTTGCTCATTGTGTTAACAAGTTATTTGATCGTGACTTCCAAAATCATGTCAACGCTGTTGGGGGCTGTGGGCAGCAAGACGGTGATTCCCTCGCCTGAAGCACTATACCGCAACTTGCTCTTGTCGCTAAACAGTCTTACCTGTTTGACCTGCTTGCTGCTCAGGGGCAGATACAGGGCCTTGTCCTGAAGGCGAAGGATGTGAACATATAGGGTGTTCCCCTTTTGGGTAGTCACGCCCCATTCGTGGGGTGGTATGATGCCGCCGCGTGTGCCGTAAATGGATTCGCCGTTTTGGCGCATCCATTCTCCCAAATGTTGTAACCGTTCGACCGCCTCGCTGGGAAGACAGCCGTCGGGGCGTGGTCCCACGTTGATGAGCAGGTTGCCGTTGCGGCCTGCAGCCCTCACAAGGGTGCGAATAATCTCATCACCGCTCTTGTAGTTCTTGTCGGTGATTCGATATCCCCAGGTATTGTTCATTGTCATGCAGGTTTCCAGCGGCAGTTGACTGATGCCGTTCTCGCCCGAGTAGCCGGCAGTATTCTCGCCCGGCACGTCCTGCTCAAAAATCTGAATGTCCTCGCCCGGGAAGGGCACCTCATGGTGGTTGTTACCGACAAGGCAGGCCGGTTGCAGACGGTGAATCAGGGCATATTGCTCGTCGAGTTGCCAGTCAAATGGGGTGGGGTCGGTATCATGCTCCCACTTGCCGTCAAACCAGATGGCGCCGATGGGCCCGTAGTTGGTCAGCAATTCGGTCAACTGGTCGTTCATGAATCGGTAGTACTGAGGCCAGTTATTGGTAGCGGGGTCGTGGGGCAATTCTTTTTGGTGACGGCCCAGGGGATAGTCCAGGCGGTGCCAGTCGAGATGGGAATAGTAGAAGTGAAGCTTGATGCCGTGTCGTTGGCACGCATCGGCGAGTTCCTTGAGCACATCGCGCTTGAAGGGTGTGGCATCTACGATGTTGTAGTCGCTTGCGGCGCTCTTGAACATGGAGAAACCGTCGTGATGGCGCGAGGTGATGGTAATGTAGCGGGCACCGGCGTCCTTGATAGCACGCACCCACTCATCGGCATTGAAGCGCGAGGGATAGAAGCCGGCAGGCAGTTGGGCATACTCGTCGCGGTCGATTTTCTTGTTGTGCATCACCCACTCGCCGTCAGCCAGCATGGAATAGACACCCCAGTGGATGAATACTCCGAGCTTGTTGTCCTGGAACTCCTCGCGAGCCTTCAGATTCTCCTCGCTGGGTACATAAGCCGTCTGCTGGGCGAAAGCAAGAAGCCCGGCGAAAGCCAATAAGAATGAAAAAACGATTTTTCTCATAGTCATTATGATTGTTTGGATTTTTTCTTGAAAAGGCGGCGAATCTTGAGAATCAGCCACGTCAACAGCAAGATTACGGCTATCAATGTGCCGATGGCAATGCCAATGTACCACGGTGCCTTGTCGAGCAAGTCACTGAAGATGGGCGAGATGTATTCTTTCATGAGGGGTGCGATGAAGCGCATTTCCTCTGATTCAGATGCGATGTTCTTATTAATGCCCATATTGTCGTCAAGCATCATGGTTGCCCGCTGGGTTGTCTCGTAGGCTGGCCAGTAATGCTGCGGTGTGCTGGGATTGCCAGTGGTAGCAAAATTCACCCACATCTGCTGTACCTCGGCGGCAAGAAAAGGATTATGGCGATCTCCGTTTTTGATTTGGCGACCCGTGTTGAGAACATAGCATACTTCGCAGCCGTGACAAGCGCCATAGACAGGAGCATTCAACGGCTTACCCCACAGATACATATAGGTCTTGCCACCCGACGAAGCATGACGCTGCGCCATCTCGATGGCAGGTCCGCGGAACATCAAGTCATTCAAGAAGTCAACCTCCGGTTGCTTTTGGCCCAAAACATTCTCGTCATACTCAATGTAACGGGCAGCACTACTGCGCTGGGCGCTGTCGAGCGACATGACAATGTAGCGATACCACAGTTTGGTCGCCATCTCGAAGTCTTCCTCGCCGCCCATCGCGTCAACCCAATAGAGCGCCTCATCGACGGTGGTGCCTATGAGCATGTCTATGCCGGCATTGAAGCCGTCGAAGCGGCTGTAAGGGTCCTCAGGGATGAGGGCGCCGTCACGTTCGGGGAAACGATAGAACTCGCCCACCTTGTCGTTGAGGGCAATGATGTCATCGGTGGAGAGCGCCTGCAAGTCGTGGACAGTCTTGGCTCCTGTGGCGTCAAGCACACGTTTGGTCAGGCGCTGGCAATCCTCACGGCTGCTGGTGAATGCCACGCTGCCGCTCTGCATAATGGCACGGTGGAACAGGCCTTGTGCTTCATCAATGCTGGCCAAGATCGACACGCTACCGGCTCCGGCCGAGTGGCCGACAATGGTCACATTATCAGGGTCACCGCCAAAGGCCGCGATGTTCCTTTTCACCCATCGCAAAGCCTCGACCTGGTCAAGAATTCCCAGGTTGCCGCTGTGTGCATAAGCCTTGCCGTCGGGCAACGAGGAAAGGTCGAGGAAACCCATCAGACCCAGACGGTAGTTCACCGACACGAAGACCACTTCGGGGTGGGCCTCGACAAACTTGTCGCCCCAGTTGCGGGGATTGACCGTGCCGTTGCTCACATAGGAACCGCCGTGTATCCACACCATCACGGGACGACGGGCCTGGCGCATGCCGTCAGCCGCTGTCCACACGTTGAGCGTCAGGCAGTCTTCGCCCTGAGGATAAAGCGAGGCGGCATTGCCCTCGGAGCGATGTTGGATAGCGGAATGCCCGAAGTATTTCGCCTCGCGCACGAGGCGGCTGTCGGGTTCAGGCTTGGGTTCGCGCCACCTGAGGTCTCCGGTGGGTTGTACGGCATAAGGGATGCCCTTGAAACTGAGCAGGCCATCATCCCGTTGTCCCAAAAATATGCCATTGGAGGCCTGTACAGCCAATTCGCTGTCATATTCCCCTTCAATGATCTTGTTTTCGCCATAGAGGGCCGTCATTTCTTGCTCAAGTGCTGAAGGCTCTTCGTCGGTAGTCTGCTGGTCGGAAGTGCAGGACACCAGCATCAGAGACAGCAAGAGCGGGAGGGACAAGGCGAGCAGGCGCTTTAACGTTATGAGGTTGAATCTTTGTAACACAGTCATATTTCTAAATAATTACTGCCCTAAAGTGGCAGATGGTCAGTTTGTTGTTGACAAAATTACAAAAAAATCCGCAATTCAACAGTCTCTGGTTAGGAATATTGAAAACATTATTAAATAAAAAATGATGAAAGTGTTTGCTGTTAAAGAAATTATATGTAACTTTGCCCCGCTTTTTGGCGCAATTTTTGCGCAAACATTTATTAATTAACTTATTTTTAACGATTTATGAACAAGTACGAAACCGTTTTCATTTTGACTCCCGTTTTGTCTGATGATCAGATGAAGGAAACGGTAGAGAAGTTCAAGAAGGTGCTTACCGATGAGGGCTGCACCATCGAGAACGAAGAAAACTGGGGATTGCGCAAGCTCGCATATCCCATCGAGAACAAGAACACTGGTTTTTACACCTTGATTGAGTTTGAGGGTGAGCCCACTATCGTTGGCAAGCTGGAAACCGCTTTCCGTCGCGATGAGAAAGTCATCCGATTCCTCACCTTCCGCTTGGACAAGTATGCTGCCGAGTATGCTGTAAAGCGTCGCGCCGTGCGTAAGGCCAAGCTCGAGGAGCGTGCCGCACAGGAAGCTGCCGCTAAGGAGGCTGAAGCACGCATCGCCGAAGAGGCTCCCGCTGTAGTGGAGGAAGCTCCTGTAGCACCTGCCGTCGAGGAGGCTCCCGCTGTTGAAGCACCCGCTGCCGAGGCAAATGAAGAAACCAAAGAGTAAAACTTAATGAAGGAGAAAAAAACTATGGCACAAGAACAACAAAGGCCCTACAATCAGGGTGAAATCCGTTATCTCACTCCCCTGTCGGTTGACACGCGCAAGAAGAAATATTGTCGTTTCAAACGCAGTGGTATCAAGTACATCGACTACAAGGATCCCGATTTCTTGAAGAAGTTCCTCAACGAGCAAGGCAAAATTTTGCCCCGCCGCATCACTGGCACATCGCTCAAGTTCCAGCGCCGCGTGGCTAAGGCCGTTAAGCGCGCCCGCCATCTGGCTTTGCTGCCCTATGTGACCGACTTGATGAATTAATTAACACATTTAAGGAGGAATACAATTATGAAGATTATATTGAAAGAAGATATCGTCAATCTTGGTTACAAGAATGACGTGGTTGAAGTGAAGAACGGCTATGGCCGCAACTATCTCATCCCGACCGGCAAGGCCGTCCTGGCTACGCCCAGCGCATTGAAGGTGCATGCCGAGAACCTGCGTCAGCAGGCTCACAAGCTGGCCAAGGTGAAGGCTGATGCCGAAGAGGCCGCCAAGGCTTTCGAAGGCGTATCGCTGACTATTCCCGTTAAGGTTAGCCCCACGGGTACCATCTACGGTTCGGTTGGCGCTCAGCAGGTTCATGAGGCATTGCTCGCAGCAGGTCACAATGTTGACCGCAAGCTCGTGAGCGTTCATGAGACTGTCAAGGTTCCTGGCAAGTACGTGGGTATCGTACGTCTGCACAAGGAAGTAGCTGTTGAGATCCCCTTTGAGGTGATCGCCGAGAATGCTGAGGAAATCGCTGCCGAGCGTGCTGCACGCAAGGCTGAGGAGGCTGCTCATCAGGCTGCCCTCGCTGCCGCTAAGGCTGCTGAGGAAGGCGCCGAGGAAGCTACCGAAGAGGAAGCTGTTCCCGAGGCTCCTGCCGCCGAGTAATAAAACAACAAGATAATGTTGAAGGCACCGGTCTCCTCCACAAGGCCGGTGCCTTTTTCGTTAGCACCTCTCTACCAACCACTAAACTCTAGACTATCAATAATTATGACCAAGCACATTGTAATGTTTAAATTGCAGGGCAGTGATGAAGAGCGCCGTGAGGTCGCCACACGTTTCAAGGCAGCCCTTGATGCTCTGCCTGATCAGATTGATGTGTTGCAGAGCATTGAGGTGGCACTCAACGAGAATGCCGCCGAGGACTGGGACATCGTTCTCACTGCCGTAGTGCCCACAATGAAGGATGTGGAAACCTATGCCAAGCATCCTGCACATCTTGCCGCTGCTGCCATTATCAAGGACGTGAAGCAAGCGCGCGCCTGCGTGGACTACAACATGTAACCTGCGACTAGGTAGAGGCTTGCGCCTCAGCTGCAGTGCGGGAAATCTCGCCGTGGTGCTGCAAGCCCACTGTGAATTGAATAGCTACAAAAAAGAGGGTGTTTTGAAACACCCTCTTTTTTGTAGTAACACGGTCAATTGATTACCAGGTCTTAGCCAGCAGGTAGTCGATCAGAGCCGAAACGTCAGCGATGGTAATGTTCTGATCTTGGTTGCAGTCAGCATTGTCCATGTTAATGCTGGTAGGATCCTTGCTGAGCAGATAGTCGATCAGAGCCGAAACGTCAGCGATTGAAACAGTACCGTCGTTATTAGCGTCACCACGAATAACTTCAGCAGCAACAGCCTCAATTACCATGATCATGTTGTCAACGCTTACAGTCACGTTCCACTTGCCAGCGGGAACGCAGAAGCTCGGACCACCGTTAGCCAGGCGAATCTCGGTGCCGAGAACCTCGTCGGTTACCCAGTAGTCACCCTCGCTGTCAGCAGCACCAAAGCGGTAGGGAGCGATAGCATCCCAATCAGCAGCTGAGTCGGCGAGTTGCTTGGTGAAGCTGAAGTAGCTGTAGCCAACTTCCTCACCCTCGGGGATGTTCTCACCGGCGGTGGTGATGGTAGCGGTGTAAACGTTGCTCTCAGCGTCGTAAGCCATCAGGACGCCCTTGTTGGTGAACCAGCCACCATTGTCGTTAACCTCACCCATGATGTAAACGTCGCCATCATAGTGAACGGGCTCGATGTCACCCTTCTTGGTCAGCTTCACATAGTCACTGCTCAAGCTAACCTCTACGTCATAGATACCGGGAAGAACCTTGAAGGCGTTGTTGCCTGAACCCCAGTCGGCGAGAACTGCGTTAACGCCGTCCTCTACCAGAGTACCATCCTCAACGGCACCGCGACGATAAGCAGCAAAGCTCCAATCGTTCTCGTCAGCACCAAGTTTAGAGGTGAAGCTGAAGTAAGCATAACCGTCACCGCCGTCAGTGAACGTTGCGTCGTTCAGGGTGTAAACGTCCTCATCAATCGTGGCCATCTGAATACCGGTCGAGGGGTTCCAGTTGTTGTCGTTCACTTGGCCAAGGATAAAGAAGTCGCCGGTGATAGGATCAACAATGGGGCCCTCCTCGATCTTGGTGGCTTCGAGTGATACGGCCTCATTTGCCAAGTCAAAGATGAAAACAAGGTTGTAAGTGCCGCCTTCGTTGAAGGTGTAGGTCTGATTGTCTCCATTGGGGGTTGCGCCCCAGTTGGTGCCCCAGCCATGGTTTTTGCAGACTTTGTATTCCAAGGTGTAGCCACCTTCAATCTCAATGCTATCCTTTGCTAGTTTGTACAGGCCGTCGGCAGGATCCAGGGTCATGTCGTTGGCAGCCTCACCGGGAGCCCATGCGGTGCCGAAGATGGCAGCATTGCCACCGGCAACGGTATAGGTGTCCTCGGTGATGGGTTCTACATAGCCGTCAATTTTGAACTGCAAGGCTTTCAAGCTAAAGGTAACAGTGTACTTGTCGCCTGAGCCACGGAAATAGTAAGAACCATTACCATTGCCTTGTTTTTGGGTCGTGATCCATTCGCCAGCGGTGACCGTCTGGTTGGTACCGCCAGTGGGGCCATAACGATACTGGCCATTGAAATCATCCCAGTTGTTAGCTAATGCTTCTGCAAAGCAGAACCATACTTCACCGTTAATGATAACATCATAGGTATACGTGCTATCACCATTGTCGGTCATTTCAATACCTTTGCTGGGATCCCAACCCTCTCCGAGGGGCTCATTTCCCACAAGGTACATTGCTGCATTGGCGTTCATGCTAACCAAAGCAATCAACATTGAGAATAAAAACGTTAATTTCTTCATGATTTGTGAAAATAATAAGTTAAACAAAAATTGGTTTGTTCTGATACCTGAAACATTTAATTAAAAATGTGTTTCAAAATTACTCAATATTCTACAAACACATTAATTATTAGGCACTTTTTTTACAAAAAAGAGCGCAATCGTTTGCATGATTTACGGCTGTCGGTTAATTAAAATGAATAGGTCTGCATGAACTCTATTGAAGCTCCGCAGCAAGTGGATCAAATGAAAAAAAGAATCAGGTAGGGGATCCTATCAACTCAAAGGGAAGAGCCTGGGTAATGCAAACTTGAGAGAATTCACCGACAGTGAGCGGCTTTTCTTTGGAGATGAGCACCTCTGGATCCACTTCGGGGCTATCCCACTGGGTTCGTCCAATGTAGTATTCCTCTTCCTCGCGGTCAATGATGACGCTCAAGGTTTGCCCCACTTTCTGCTCTTGAATGTCAAGCGAGATGTCTTCCTGCAAGGCCATGAGCTGTCGCAGGCGGTCTTGTTTGACCTCGTCAGGGATTTCATCGTTCAGGTTCTGGGCGGCCCATGTGCCAGCCTCTTCACTGTAGGCAAAGGCTCCCATACGTTCGAAACGGGCTTCGCGCACAAAATCCATCAGTTCATCAAACTCCTTTTCTCCTTCACCAGGGAAGCCAACCATCAACGTTGTGCGGATGTGGATGCCAGGCACCTCGCGGCGCAGACGTGCCAGCAGATCAAGTGTCTCTTGCCGGCTGATGTGGCGGCGCATGTTGGTCAGCACCTTGTCGCTGATGTGCTGCAAGGCGATGTCCAGATAGTTGCACACGTTGTCACGGTTGGCCATCACAGGTAAGATGTCGTAGGGGAATTGGGTGGGGTAGGCATAGTGCAGACGAATCCATTCCACCCCGTCGATGTCGGCCATGCGGTCAACGAGTTCAGGCAGCATCATGCGCCCCTCGAGGTCTATGCCGTAGGATGATAGGTCTTGGGCAATGACATTGAATTCCTTCACACCGCTATCGGCAAGGCGCCGCACTTCGTCGAGCAACTGTTGCATGGGCACCGATGTGTGGCGACCTGTGATGAGCGGAATGGCGCAGAATGCGCAGAAGCGGTTGCAGCCCTCTGAGATTTTGAGGTAGCAGTAATGGCTTGGCGTCGTTAGGCAACGCTCATGGGCAAAGTCATCACGGTAAGCGTGCCCCAGGTCGCTAAGTATGCCTTTCCAGTCAAATTTGCCATAGAAGCGGTCTACCTCGGGCAGGGCCTCGATAAGGTCGGCCCGAAATCGTTCAGACAGGCAACCCATGACAAACAGGTTGCGGATTTTCCCCTGTTGCTTTGCTTCGCCCAGTTGCAGAATGGTATCGATGGATTCCTGCTGGGCATCGGCAATAAAGCCGCAGGTGTTTACCACCACAGTCTCGCCGTCAACGCGGTGTGGATTGTGCTCGACATGGTAGCCGGCTAGTTGCAACTGGCGCATGAGGTGCTCGCTGTCCACAAGGTTCTTGGAACAGCCCAGCGAGATGATGTCAATCTTGTTTTTCCTCATACGGTAATCTAGACAATCTAGAACACCCAGAACATCTAGTTATTCCTTGTTGACACCAAACAGTGATTTGACAAACTCCTGTTTATTGAAGATTTGCAGGTCGGTCATTTGCTCACCCAGGCCGATGTACTTCACGGGAATTTGGAACTGGTCGCTCACGCCGATGACTACACCGCCCTTGGCAGTGCCATCCAGTTTGGTGATAGCAAGAGCGTTGACTTCGGTGGCTGCCGAGAACTGTTTGGCTTGCTCAAAGGCATTTTGTCCGGTTGAACCGTCAAGAACGAGCAATACCTCTTGTGGCGCTTCGGGCAGCACCTTGCGCATGGTATTCTTGATTTTTGTCAGCTGGTTCATCAGGCTGACATTGTTGTGGAGACGACCGGCGGTGTCAATAATGACCACGTCGGCATTTTGTGCTACGGCACTCTGCACAGCATCATAGGCCACGGCAGCGGGATCGGTACCCATCTTGTGCTTGATGACGGGAACGCCCACTCGGTTGCCCCAAATTTCCAATTGCTCGTCGGCGGCAGCACGATAGGTATCGGCGGCGCCCAGCACCACCTTGTTTCCGGCCTGCTTGAACTGGTATGCGAGTTTGCCGATGGTGGTCGTCTTGCCCACACCGTTCACACCCACGACCATGATGACATAGGGTTTGCTGTTTTCGGGAACGGTGAAGTCTTCGAGCTCGGCATTGTTGTTGTCGGCGAGCATCTGCGAAATTTCATCGCACAGAAGCTCGTTCAGCTCGTTGGTGCCCACATATTTGTCTCGCGCTACACGCTCCTGGAGGCGCTCAATGATTTTAACTGTAGTATCTACACCTACGTCACTGGTGACAAAGACCTCTTCCAGGTTATCCAAAACATCATCGTCAACAGTTGATTTTCCTGCTACGGCATGCTTGATTTTCTCGAACACACCCTGCTTGGTTTTTTCGAGGCCCTTGTCGAGGGTCTCCTTTTTCTCGTGTGAGAAAAGTTTCTTGAACAGTCCCATAATCGGTTGTTTTAATTATTTTGAGTGCAAAGTTACACATTTTATTGCGCTTAGAGGAGACAGGAACCGTTTTTTTTATTTTTGAATATGTCATGAATTGAAATTAGAAAACTTTTCATTAATTTTGCCCCCAGTGATTTAAGGAATTTTTCAAAACAAGAATATGAAAAAGAGATTGATACTTGTCTTGACGGCAATCATTGGTGTTATGATGGCTGCCGATGCCTGCACTTCGGCTATCGTGAGCGGTAAATTGACAGCCAATGGACGCCCATTGATGTGGAAAAACCGTGATACTAACGATTTGAACAATAGGGTAGAGCGTATCAAAGGGCATGACGGTCTGTTGGAGTTTGTGGCGTTGTTTGATGCTCGTGATTTGCGAGACACGGCGGCATGGATGGGCTTCAATGAGGTGGGCTTTGCCATCATGAACACGGCTTCCTACAACCTGAATGGTAATGATGGCGTGAAAGAAATGGATCGTGAAGGCGAACTCATGCGTTATGCATTGGAACGTTGCAAGACGGTTGATGATTTTGAAGGTTTGTTGAAAAGTTTGCCCAAACCTTTTGGAGTTGAGGCTAACTTTGGCGTCATCGATGCACAAGGCAATGGCGCCTACTTTGAGACAGGTAATTTTAAATATGTGAAATTTGACCTTGCTGATGCGCCTGATGGAATATTGACGCGCACTAACTATTCATATAGCGGTGTGAAGGACAAGGGAATGGGCTATGTCCGCGAGAAAAATGAAAAGACACTACTTGCTCCTCATGTCGCATCCCAGGATATCACCCCGGCTGTGTTTACCGAGGAGTTGTCCCGCACTTTCTACAATTCCCTGATAGGTAAGGACTATACGCGCAGCGGAGATACTTGGATTGTTGATCAGGACTTTATTCCTCGCCGCATTTCCAGTGCCAGCGTAGTCATTGAAGGCATCTTGCCTGGCGAGAATCCTCGTCTGACGACGATGTGGATAGCCTTGGGATATCCTCCCTGTGCCGAGGTGTTTCCCGTCTGGGTGGGTGACGATGGCGTCCCGGTTGAATTGACGGGAACAACGGCCGATAACCACTCGGTGCAGTGTGATAAGGTCAACAAGCGCAAGGCTGAGGTGTTTCCGGTCGAACGTGGCAATGGCAAGCAGTATTTGAATTTATCCAAACTCTATAATAATGAGGGGACTGGCTACTGTCAAGTTCTTACATTGAAGAACCGTCAAGCCTACAAGCGGGGCTATGAGGAAATCGCACGTCGCCGCGCCTTGTATAGCAAACACAAAAAACGTTAGCCTGACGGTCGAGTTTTCTGGATTGGGCGGTCGATGCTGCGTTAGCGGCTTCGGTAAAGGACGAACAAGATGATGGTGATTGAGAATTGCAGTGTGACGTCTGACTCCTATATACGTCACTTGGGAATGCTTTTCTTGGCGGACTATTGGTTTTTTATGGTCGCGCCTGTAGCCTTGTGCGCTGTGCTTGCAATTTGGATAGACGTGCGCTTCATCATTGTTGCGATGATGTTGTTGCTGATGGTGATTCCCATGTTGCTGGCACTGCTTTATTTTTATTATGGTTTGTCACCCGAGGCCAGGTGGTCCATCATGGAAAAGGAAGCGAAAATAGGCAGCCAGGGCCTTGAATTGTCGTTTGCCGACGAGCGGATGAAAAAACACGTCATCCGATGGGATGACGTGCGTTATGTAATAGAAAAGGATGATGTCTTAATGTTGATGCTCAACGGCAGGCGATATACATGCCTGATGTTGCCGGCTTTAGCTGTAAATCCAGATGTCGCGCAAGCGCTCCGGCAATTTGTTTCTCAAGCCCATTAGTGCGTTATAGTCATCGCTGCGGGCGATATATACACACGTCAGTCCGTTGTGGCTCAGCATTTTCATGTAAGGCACAAGATTGCTGTATTTTTTCTTGAAAGCATCAATCTCATGCTGGTTGCGCAGGGTTGCGATGACCATGTAGTATTTTCCAGACTGGTTGCCAATTCCGTGGAATGTAGTGTTGGATTCTACCATTTCGATTTCCTGTGAGGCAACTCCGTCTTGAACTGTGATGTCACTCAGCTGTTGGGATTGAGGTGCAGTTATCTCAGGGGCTATGCTCGCATAATCATGCCCTTCTCGATTGGTAAGAACGGGAGTCGAGAGCATGATGCTCAAGCCTATCAGTACGGCGATTGACGCGGCGATGCGAGTAGCTTTGCGAGTGAAGATGTTGCGGCCGTTAAGCACATTACCTGTTGGCTTATTCACCTCAGCATCTTGCTCAAGGCACTCTACTGTCTGGATTTTCAAGTCGGCCAAGCCAAAGTAAATGTCACATGAATTGTCATTGGCAAACGGTACGAATTCACCGGTTTTTCCGGTACGGCTGAAATAACCTAACCTTCCCATCGATACTTCGGCTCCCTTCGCTAGTTGTTGACGGAAAGAAACAACAGCTTCTTCAATGGTGTGCATGGCTTCTTCATAACTCATGCCTTCACGGCGCATCACAGAGTTGACCAAGAGCCCGTCATTGTGGGTTAGGATAGAATTAAAGCCGACAGAGCGTAGAGGTCGCCGCATCGACAATTCTTCTTGATAATAATGTGCAGGACTGTTGTTGGCAATGAATGCTCCCCAACCGGGAACAACCACACAATCATGGCACGTTATCAGATATTCTATATGTTCGATAATTGAAAACATCATACAAAAGTACTCATTTTAATCCCTGTGGCAAAAAAATGAGGAGAAAAAGTTATTAACAACAGTTTTTTGCAGAGCTCGTCATCCGAAAATCTGCCGATATGCCTCGGCCTTCTTTTCCAACGCCAGGGGATAGGCTCTTGACGTTGATGGCATTCGCCACAGGGTGATTCCATGGGTGCCTACTTGGCATGAAACAGGTTGACCAATAGGAGGTGTGTCAACACCGGCTTGGGCGGCAATTACACTGGTTGCCTTCTCGCCAGTGGTAATGATTGTGGTGATGGTGGGATGAGTGTCGAGCAGAGCAGCCAAATCAATAGGCTCGACAATCTCAAGGAACTTGTCGCTGGCGTTATCTTTGAGCCGGCGCACGGCCATGCCGGTGTCCCACAGAGCAATGCCCTCACGCTCGAGCAGGCACTTGATGGCCTCCAGGTCAAATCGTTGCTGCTCTCTGTCCCACAATGCGTCACGGTTGCCCATGAAAATGATGCCCATGACGCGCCAGAAGTCGTTGGTGCGGTTCGGGTAGAAGAAATTCATCGACCAACGTATGGGCTTTGGTGGGAATGTTCCAAGAAAGAGATACCTGGCGTGGTCGGGGATGAACGGAGGCCACGGATGCCGCTCTATTTCTCGTTGTTCATGATTCATAACTGCAAAGAAAGCGAAAAAAATTGCTATGGCGAGGTGTTTTTGCCGAAAAAAATAATGATTGTTTTGTTTTTTCATTAATTTTGCAAATCAGAATACAAATCAATCAAATATCAAGAACATGAAATTACATCATCTTTTTACAATTTGCTTAGCCGCATTGTTCCTTGTGGCATGTAAACCCGAGAAGGATATTACTTACATGACCAATATCGACAGCATCCCGTCTGCGGCTCTTACTGCGGCCACCACACAGGCTGGTGACTTCACCATTAAACCTGGCGATCTGCTTCAGATCAATGTCGCTTCTACTAACTCTGATGCTGTGAAGCCGTTTAACAAGATTCAGTATGTGCCGACATTGGGCACTGGCTCGTATTATGGTATGGGGGACCAGTCGGTGGTGTATTATCTTGTCGATGATGACGGTAATATCGATTTCCCAGTTATCGGGAGAATTCATGTTGTGAACATGACAAAGCGAGGTGTTCAAGATTATATCGCATCATTGATTTATCCGCGCTACTTGACTGAGAAGCCTGAAGTGGAATGCCGTATTCAGAATTTCCGTGTTTTCTGTATAGGTGAGTTTAGTCACCCAGGAGTAATTTCGGCAGAAAACGGACGCCTTAACCTGATAGAGGCAATTGCACAGTGTGGAGATATCACGCTTCAAGGAGAGCGTGACAACATCATGCTCATTAGAACCGACCCTTCAGGCAGTCGTTATGTGAAACGCATCAACCTCAATGACGCCAACTTCATGACTATGCCTGAGTTTGAGCTCCAACAGAATGACATTTTGTATGTCACGCCAAATAAGTACAAGAGACGCAGTGTCTGGCAGATTCCTCCTATGTACTCTTTTGGTGTTTCCATGTTAGGTACTGCCATGTCACTGATTACTTTTATCACGGTCATGGCAAAGAAATAACGACAGTCGTTAATAAGATATCAAGCGGCTCACCCATGTTTTGGGTGGGCCGTTTTTTGCAAAACTGACAAACTGTCAGTTGCCGGTCGTTGGCATAAGTGTTGAATAGAATGAAATGACTGTTGGTCACAGAAATTTGAATGAAAGGAGAAACAATATATGAACTTTAACAATTTTACAATCAAAGCACAAGAAGTCGTACAACAGGCGGTGCGATTAACTCAAAGTGGCGGTCATCAGGCTGTTGAACCTGAGCATCTGCTCAAGGCTCTGTTGACCGAAGGCGATTCAGTTGTGAAGTATATCTTCCAAAAGCTAGACGTTAACCCCATTAATGTTGAACGACCGTTAGATGCCGCCATGCAAAAGCTTCCGCATGTGAGCGGGGGTGAACCTTACTTGAGTAACGATGCAAGTAAGGTACTTGAAAAAGCAAATACCATTGCTGGCAAGTATGGCGACCAGTATGTAACTGTCGAAGCATTGCTGCAGGCACTGTTTGAGGTGAAATCTGCGGCATCGACCATCTTGAAAGATGCAGGTGTTACTGGTGATGAACTTAAGGCTGCCATTGATGAGCTGCGAAAAGGAAAAACAGCGACTTCACAGAGCGCCGAGGAACAGTACAATGCCTTGAACAAGTATGCTGTTAATTTGAATGAGCGTGCCCGTCAAGGAAAACTTGATCCGGTTATTGGCAGGGATGATGAAATCAGACGTGTACTGCAGATTCTTAGCCGTCGTACAAAGAACAATCCCATCCTCATTGGTGAGCCGGGTACTGGTAAGACGGCCATTGTCGAGGGACTGGCACAGCGCATCGTGCGCGGTGATGTGCCAGAGAACTTGAAGATGAAACAAGTCTATTCGCTTGATATGGGTGCGCTGATTGCCGGTGCCAAGTATCAGGGTGAGTTTGAGGAACGTCTCAAATCGGTCATCAACGAGATTACTCAGGCAGGCGGTGAAATCATCCTGTTCATTGATGAAATCCACACACTGGTCGGTGCAGGAAAGAGTAGCGGCGCTATGGATGCAGCTAACATCCTTAAACCCGCTCTTGCTCGAGGCGATTTGCGTAGTATAGGCGCTACAACACTCGATGAATATCAAAAATACTTCGAGAAGGACAAGGCCCTGGAGCGCCGATTCCAAATTGTCATGGTAGATGAGCCGGACGAGGAAAGTTCCATTGCTATCTTGAGAGGGTTGAAAGAAAAATATGAAAACCATCACAAGGTGCGCATTAAGGATGATGCTATTATTGCAGCTGTGCAACTGAGCCAACGTTATATCAGCGACAGGTTTTTGCCTGATAAAGCCATCGACTTGATTGACGAGGCTGCGGCAAAACTGCGCATCGAGATGGACAGTGTACCTCAAGGACTTGATGAGATTTCCCGCAAGATTTCGCAATTGGAAATTGAGCGTGCTGCAATCAAACGTGACGGAGATGCTGAACGCATCGCTGTCCTTGATAAACAGATTGCAGAGCTCAAGGACCGTGAAAACGACTACAATGCCAAGTGGAAGAGCGAGAAAGAGCTGATCAACAAGATTCAGCAGAACAAAATTGACATTGAGCAACTTAACTTCGAGGCCGAACGTGCAGAGCGGAACGGCGATTATGGTCGCGTGGCCGAGATCCGATATTCTCTGGTTAAACAGAAGGAGGATGAAAACCGTGAGATTCAGGAACGCCTGCGTCAAATGCAGGGTGACAAGGCCCTAATCAAGGAGGAAGTCGATAGCGATGACATTGCCGAGGTCGTTTCCCGTTGGACGGGCATACCTGTGACGAAGATGCTGCAAAGTGAGAAAGAGAAACTGCTCCACCTTGAAGAGGAATTGCACAAGCGCGTGGTCGGCCAAGATGATGCCATCAAGGCAATCAGTGATGCTGTGCGTCGCAGCAGGGCCGGATTGAATGATCCACGTCGTCCCATTGGCTCATTCATCTTCTTGGGAACCACTGGTGTGGGTAAAACCGAGCTTGCCAAAGCGTTGGCGGCTTATATGTTCAACGATGAGAACATGATGACGCGCATCGACATGAGCGAGTATCAGGAGAAGTTCTCAGTAACAAGGCTCATCGGTTCTCCTCCCGGATATGTGGGTTATGACGAGGGCGGTCAGCTAACCGAGGCCGTGAGGCGCAAACCTTACTCGGTTGTCCTCTTTGATGAAATTGAGAAGGCCAATCCTGACGTTTTCAATGTCTTGCTGCAAGTGCTTGATGACGGACGATTGACCGATAACAAGGGCCGAACCGTCAATTTCAAGAACACTATCATCATCATGACCAGCAATCTTGGCTCTAACCTGATTAGGGAACGTTTCGAGCACTTGACCGCTGATAATCGTGATCAGGTCATTAGCAGCACTCGTGATGAAGTGTTGGAGATGCTCAAGAAGGCCATTCGCCCCGAGTTCTTGAACCGTATCGATGAGATTATCATGTTCGCTCCGCTCGATGAGCTGCAGATCCGTGAAATCGTCAACATTCAGATTAATGGGGTTAAAAAGATGTTGGAAAAGAACGGAATTACTCTTGAAACAACTGATGCAGCAATTGAATTGCTGAGCCGTGCGGGATATGATCCCGAATTTGGTGCCCGACCTGTTAAGAGGGCCATTCAGAGCCTTGTGCTCAACCAGCTCAGCAAGGATATCATTGCCATGAAGGTGAATCGTGAACATCCCATCATCATTGATGCAATTGACGGTCAGTTGGTCTTCAGGAATTGAGAATTCTGACCATTAAGGCTATGTGTGGCCGGCTTCTGTAATAGAGAGCTGGCCACACTTGTTTTTGTGATTAGCAATGGATTCTTATGGTTAATCCCGATTAAAATATTAATTTTGCCGCAATTAAAGAATTGAACTGATGTGGTAGCTGCAATCCTGGATTTGTACCTGCGACATATTTTAAATTGTATTGGATGTGATGAAAGCGAACAAAATACTGTGTGCCGTTTTATTGGCCGTCGTGGCGATTGTGATGTATCTGATGAATTCCTTCACGCCATTGTTCTGTGACGATTGGCATTACCGTTTTATATATGGTACCCAGATACCTATCCGCAATATTGGTGACATTATCGTCAGCCAGTGGCACCATTATTTTGAGTTCAATAATGGCCGTTTTGTGCCGCACTTCTTTGTGCAGTTGTTTGACGGGATTTTGGGCAAACCTTTGTTCAATGTGTTCAACGCGCTGGCTTTCGCAATGTTCCTGTTTGCCTTAACCAAGATTATTCTCAATCACAAGGGGCATGAATACAAAATCATGTCAGTATCCTTTGTGCTTGTGTTTCTGCTGATCACGGGATTCAAATATGTCTGCCTCTGGATGAGTGGCTCATGCAATTATCTGTGGATGGCCATCCTGCTCATCTTCTTCATGCATCTGATGGAAAGGGAGGAATTACCGGCCAAAGCCAACGTTCCGCTCTTGCTCTATGGATTCATTTGTGGATGGACCAACGAGGCCATGGTCGTGGGAATAGGTGCCGCCTATTTCCTGTATTTCATTCGCCACAAGAAGCAGATGACCGGACATCGGGTTTATATGTCGATAGGGTTCTGTCTGGGTGCATTGATTCTTGTGCTGTGCCCAGCATCAATAAATCGTTTGTTCACGGCAACTCCTCAGCTCACCACTCCCATGGACCGCTTGGTGAACATGCAGAACCTGCGCATCTTTTATGTGATGTTGCTTTTTGTGGCCTTGAAACTCGTCCTCAGGAAATTGCGATTCAAGCAATGGGTTAAGAAGGAACAGATTCTAGTGACAGCAGTCTTGGTGTCTGTGGTCTTTATCCTTGTGACGGGATATAATCTGCAGCACTCCAGATTTGGCATTGAGTTCTTCTCATTGATGTTGCTCTTGAGAACCATCAATTGGGAAAAGGTGGGCTATACTGTAGTGTCCATTGCCAATGTTGCAACTTTGGCTGTTGCGATTTATGCTTTACCTATTTGCGCCAATTCCTACAAGATTGGCCAAGAAGAACTCTCTCATGTGGCCAAGGGCGAGATGCTGGTTTACACGGCTAATCCTGTCAAATCGACATCATTTTTCCGCCGTTATGTTCTGTACTATTACGGCTATGGTGTGCGTGATGGATTGGACGAAGAAAAGTATTATGGCGATGATGACTGGATCCCCGATTATTACGGCTATCATGGTAAGCTGGTGTACATGTACCCCAAGGCGTTGATCGATGACATAGATGCGAATCCTGGTTTGTATAACGATTTCCGCACGTTTGAGGGTCTGCCTTTCTATGCCATTAGGGTAACTCCCGACCAGGATCTTTGGTATGCCGAACTTTCCTATGAGCCGTCAAAGTTCAATAAATTGCCTTGGCCTTTTAACAGGATTTGCATGAAATACATGAATGACACCGATTGGGACATCTCTGATATCAAGTTCATGGACTACAAGGGAGAACGCTATGCTTTGATTAAACGTCCTCGTCCATTCCTGGACTATCGTCTCAAGGAAATTAAATTAATAGAACACGACTCCGAACAGGAGGCCCAAAATAGTCAGAACTGATGGCCTTTAAATTGTCAAATAAGTGGCTCTGTGCCCTTTTCCTTTTAGTTGTGGGGGTACTGATGTGGGCATTTAATTGTTTCACTCCTTTGTTTTGTGATGACTGGCATTATGTGTTCAAGTTTGGCACTTTGGAGCCCGTCACATCTGTCAAGGACATCATCGTCAGCCAGTGGCACCATTATTTCGGCTTTAATGGCCGCTATATTGTCCATTTTTTTGTACAGTTGTTCGATGGCCTTTTGGGCAAGGGTGTGTTTAATGTGGCCAATGCATTGGTTTTCGTACTTTTTCTTTATCTCCTGGCATTGAATACATCACGCGACCGGAGCTCTTACTATAAGATTATGTCGGTGGCCTTCCTGCTGGTCTTCCTGTTGATGACGGGATTCAAGTACACCATCCTATGGTTGAGTGGCGCGTTTAATTACTTGTGGGTGGGTGCGCTTCTCCTTCTTTTTAATTACCTCCTTGACAAAGACGACCTCCCTAAATGGGCCCATCTGCCGCTTTTTGTATTAGGTGTGTTTTGTGGATGGAGCAACGAGGCCTTGGCTATAGGGCTTGGAGGCGCCTATTTCTTGTATTTCGCTTTTCACAGGAAACGTTTAGCCCGTCATCGTGTTTTCATGTTGGCTGGATTCTTCTTGGGAATGCTGTTCCTGGTGTTCTCTCCTGCGGCCATCAATCGTGCTCTGACAGCATCGGCACGGACATTCAGCCTCATGGACCGTTTGGTGAACATGCAGAACTTGAGGCTTTTCTTTGTGCTGATACTTTTACTGTGTTTAATGCTTGCCTTTAGAAAGCTGAAATTCAAGGAGTGGGTGAGGAAAGAACAGGTCTTTATCATGGCAACACTGATTTCGTTTGCCTTCATTATTTTTACCGGCTTTTTCTATAGCCATTCACGTTATGGCATTGAAATGTTCTCGCTGGTATTGATTCTGCGCATGATAGACTGGGAGCGTGTCAACCGTCTTTATGTCTCCGTGGCCAATGTCTTGGTGCTTGTCTTTGCGGTCTATGCCGTGACTGTGAGTGCTCGCTGCTATAAAGTGGCTCAGGAAGAATTGGCGCATGTCGCTGCTGGTGATGCTGTCATTCCCACCACCGATTATATTTCCACGTCATCTTATTTGAGGCGATTTGTGCTTGATTATCAGGGTTTAGGAATGAAAGACGGCATCGATGAGATAAAATACTATGGCGACGATGATTGGGTGCCGAACTATTATGGTTTTGAGAACCGGTTTGTGTGCTTATTGCCAAAGGTTTTCATTGATGACACACGGCGCAACCCTGAAGCCTATCAACAGTTCCACACGACCAAAGACGTACCTTTCTATGCCATGAGATTAAATCCAGGGCAAACAGGCTGGCAGGCCGAATTTATTTACAAACCCTCAAAGACCGATTCTTATCCCTGGCCATTGAATCGGTTGCTGGCAAAGGTCAAGGACGAAGTGGGCAACGAAGTGTTGCCGGTCCAGTATGTGACGGTGAATGGCGAACGCTATGTGCTGGTTCTCAAGAAAAGACCATCGCAAGACAATCGCATTGAGGAAATTAAGCTGATTGATTATCCCGAGTGGTCCAAGCCCGCAGTGATATCAGAACCCAAGGAATTCTGGAGTCATTTCCTCTAATGGCAGGCCATGCAGGTCTTTCTCGCTCAAGATCATCTCATCGCGGGGAATCTGCCAGTCAATGCCCAGGGCGGGTTCATCAAATCTTAATGTCGCCTCACTCTGCGGAACATAGGGGTTATTCACCTTGTACTGGAACTGGGCAACATCGCTCAGTACTGCAAAGCCATGAGCGAACCCTTTGGGAATAAACAATTGCCTGCCTGATTCAGCATCAAGTATCACGGCAATGTGCTTGCCCCAAGTGGGACTACCTTTTCTAAGGTCAACGGCGACGTCGAGCACTGATCCGCAGGACACCCTCACCAGTTTTGCCTGGCTCCATTCACCCCGCTGGAAGTGCAGCCCTCGCAAGACGCCTTTGGATGAGAAAGACTCGTTGTCCTGAATGAAGTCTATATGTCCCACATGCTGGTCAAAGTCGGCTTGCTTGAATACCTCACTGAAGTATCCTCTTTGGTCTCCATGTTTCACGGGCTCAATGACCCAGACACCTTTAATATCCTGCTCAATGAAATTCATGACCTTAATAAAAGTTGATAATCGACCTGCAAAGTTAGCTATTTTTGGTCAGGATAGCAACGCATTTCGAGAAAAACGACTACCTTTGCCGTGAACAAAAAAGAGACTCAATGAAAAAGACAACACTCAATGTCATTTTATTTGACGATAATGAGTTGCGCAAGCACATGATGCCGTTCACCTATACGCGTCCTACAGCATTATTGCGCATAGGCATTACTACCATAGCCGAGAAGTGGCAGGCCATGCTTGGCGAAGCAACCTATAGCTATCTCACTGTCAGGTATCTGAAGAAAAAATTCCCGCTTCATGTGCGCCGCACGACCAATTTGTTGGTTGCCGGGCATGTGATACCCACTCCCGCACTTGCCAAGCAGGTGCTGTCGCTGGAGCCTGGAGAGGCCTTAATGTCGGGAGAGGAGCTGATAGCGTTTAACGGCAGCGCCCATGACTTCGACGCGCGGCACTACACGCGTGTGATCTATCCTAAAAAAAAGCCTCTTATCATACGGCATTTGTATGACATCTTTGAGTTTAACAAAGAAGTCTTGATACAAGATTTTGACCGTCTGACAGCAGGTCGGGAGTCTCAACCATTGTCCGCAACCAATACTGTTATTGGCGACACCTCGCGCATCTTCATCGAGGAAGGCGCTTATGTCGAGGGAGCCATGCTCAATACCCACGACGGCCCCATCTACATCGGCAAGGATGTCGAGGTGATGGAGGGCGCCTGCATTCGCGGCGCTTTTGCCGCTTGCCATGATGCCAAGGTGCGCATCGGTGCCAAGGTCTATGGTGCAACGACTTTGGGACCGCATTGCAAAATTGGTGGCGAGGTCGAGAACAGCGTATTCATCGGCTACAGCAACAAGGCTCATGAGGGCTTTCTGGGTGATGCCGTCATTGGCGAGTGGTGCAACATCGGCGGTGGTACTACAGCAAGCAATCTGAAGAATGATTATGGCGAAATCAAGCTCTGGAACTATGCCAGTAAGCGTTTTGAGCGCACAGGGCTGCAGTTCTGCGGCTTGTTCATGGGCGACCACAGCAAGATTGGCGTCAACGGCATGATTAACACCGCTACTGTGCTGGGCGTCGGCGTCAACATTCATGGCGCGGGCTTTCCCCGCAATTTTGTCGCCTCATTCCAGGAGGGCAGCTCAGCTGCCGGTTTCAAGGATGTGCCCATCGAGACATTCTACACCATTGCCGAACGTGTGATGGCACGCCGCAACATCACGTTGACCGATGTGGACCGTGATATCTATAAGGCTATCTATAATATCCGCGATAAGTATAAGTGATCTCTTGATTACCCGCCGATAATGATGCTGATAACAGCATTGATATCAGCGATATTCACCTCTTCATCACCATTTACGTCACATTTGGGGTTATTGCTGTAACCCTGGATGAAGTCGATGACGGCATTCACGTCAGCAATATTGACCTCACCGTCGCCGTTCACATCACCCCACAGTTCCTCATTCGAGCGACCGTACACGGTGATGTCGTCGATGTTGACGCGCGCGCCCGAGGTTTGTACGATGCGGAAGCGCACGTTACCCTCCATTGGAATATCCATGATGACGTATTGCAAGCGGCCTCTAGTGAAGGTGATATCGCCCAGTTCGTTCCAAGAAGTGCCTTGGTTAGTGCTGTAATCAACCCTCAAATTTGCGTCGGCATCGTTACCGAAGCATGCAGCCCAGAAGGCAATGGCACTCGTGCCGCCCTCAACATCCTCGGTCATAGTGATGGAACTGCTGCTGGTCTTGCCAAGTCGGCAGGAAAGTTCGCCAAAGCTCAGGTTGTCATTCCAAATTCCGGCATTGACGAAGTCCCAGGTGAAGGCATTGCCAATGACCATATCGGTCCAGTAGCCACCAGTTGTGCAACCTTCCCAGTCCTCAACAATGCTGTCGCCCAATGCTACGGGAGGATCGGGGACATCTGGTTCAGTGGCAGTCGCAAAGACCTTGAACGAGGTGGATGCCTCATTGCTGCTCAAGGTCATTTCGTTATAGAATGTGCCTTTGCTGCTGGGATTGAACCTGACAATCAACATCGTACCGCTGTTCACATCGCTGGCAGTGAAGGTGTCGTCATTGACCCAGAAATTGACACTATCGCTGATTGTCAGTGTGAGATCCTCGGTCAAGTTCTTGCCCTCAAGATAAATCATATACTCTATTTGGGCATCAACTGTGCAAGTACCCATATCAAATGCCAAACCATTTTGTGGCGCAGTGATCTGGGGTTGGGGATCTTCGTCACCCCATGCCTCTCCTTGCTTTTTGCCCCAGATGTACTCGGCAAGTTCGGGATGGTCAATAAAGGGGTTACGGTTGCCCTGAATGCCATAGACTGCCTCGTTGCGCTTGATTTCCTTCTGGCTTACAGGATCCAGTCGTGTCCATTCCATCAGCATGTTGATGGTCCACGTCGAGAAGGCTTTATAGCCGTTTCTGGCGTAGTCAAGTTGAGGACTTCCGGGCCAGCTGGGCAACTCGTTCTTGTAACATGTTACCATATAGAAGTAGCTGCGAGCCAAGTCGCCCTTGTATTCATCGTCGGGTTCAAATACAACTCCTGAATAGCCTGGATAGGTGCTGTTGCCCAATTTGCCTTTGGCAACATAGCTGCCATAGGTGAGGCGGGTGCCGCCATCGCACACACCATAAGGGTTATTGCCGCGCTGGCTGTTAACCCTGATGTCGGTGGGGTAGATGTGGAACACGTCGGTGTTCATCGGGGACACCTCGCCGCCAAACCAGCTCCTGGGAAAACTGTGCTCACGGTTATAGCCCTCACCCACATGTGAGGCCGACGAGCCGTTGTCGCTGGTCCTGTAGCGGCAGTTGCTGTAGATGTCGATGATGTAGCCCTCGTCATCGGTGTCGGCGATAGCAAAAGCTCTCAACAGACCGCTTGTGTATGAGACTTCGGTGTGATTGCGGATGATGTTCCTTAAAGCGGTCATCAGGGCCTCGCCTTGCTTTCCCTTTGCATTGTCATAGTAGTCTGAGGGAGCAGCGGCTAGTGCGGTCATGGTAGTGAACATGGTCACTGCCAACATAATAATGAATAGGATGGGCTTGTTCATGGCCGATATTGTTTTGAAAAAATGGGTTATTTTTTGCTTTTGGTGTTGCGTGAAGGCTTGGCGGCAGGTTTACTTTCCTTGCTGTCCTTGGCGGCTTGCTGCTTGCGCACCTGGCCGGCCAGTTGGCCACAGGCGGCAGCAATGTCTTCGCCACGGCTGCGGCGGATGGTACACGTCACGCCCTTACTGTTGAGGTAGTCGCGGAAGTAGGTCATCCTCTCGTCGCTGCTCGTGCGCAATTTCTCGATGCCGGGGATGGGGTGGAAGCGAATAAGGTTCACACGCACATGCTCGTTGGGCAACAGCTCGCGCAGTTTCTCGGCATGCTGGATGTCATCGTTGAACCACTGCCAGCAGATGTATTCCACCGACAGGCGGCGCTGGTGGGCAAAGTCATAGTTGCTCAGCACATCCATTACCCGGTCGATGGGCGAGATGCGCTCGATCGGCATCATCGACGAACGCTCCTCTTGTACGGCATTGTGGACACTCACGGCGATGTGGACACTCGTCTGCTCGCACAAAATCTTCAGTTCGGGTAGCTTACCCACTGTGGAAACAGTGACGCGCTTGGGACTCCAGGCCAGGCCCCACGGTTCGGTCAGGATGGCGATGACTCGCATCACCTCGTCAAGGTTGTCGAGCGGCTCACCCATGCCCATGAATACGACATTGGTCAGCTTGTCGCTGTCGGGGCCGCTCAGCACCTGGTTGATTATCTGGTTTGATGTGAGGTTGCCGTGAAAGCCCTGTTTGCCAGTCATGCAGAAGTAGCAGTTCATCCTGCAACCCTTTTGTGACGAGATGCACAGCGTGGCGCGGTCGTCCTCAGGAATATATACCGATTCAATGGCTTGTTTGCTTCCAACATCAAACAGGTACTTTACCGTGCCGTCCTCACTTGCCATCGCTTGGCTGGGCGGGTACAGGCCCACGCAGTAGCGGCTTGCTAGCAGTTCGCGGTTGGCTTTAGAGATGTTCTGCATCAGCTCAAAGTCGTTCACTCGCTTCTGATAAATCCACTGTGCCAGCTGTTTAGCCACAAAACGCGGCATTCCCAGTGCTGTGACTGCATCCTGCATCTCCTCGAGTGTCATGCCAGCCAGCGGCTGCAATATCTTGTCGTTGCTCATGTCTCTATAAGATTAAATGTTTGTTCAATCTGCAAAGTTAGTGAAAATAGTTAATAGTGAATCGTTTTTTTAATTCAATACAAGAGAAATGATAGCAAATTGTGATGTGCCCAAAAAACTGCTAATGCTTTAACAGACAAAATTGGGCTATGGGTCGACAGGTTGGCCGAGCATTTGGCGCAGGTGCGTCTCGAGGATGTGGAAGCCTGGGGCGACCATGCCGCCGTGCCCATGTCCGTCAAGCTCGTAGAGGTAGGTGTGCTGGTGGCCTGCCAGTTTCATCATGCGGGCGAGGTACTGGTTCTCGTCATAGCGGCCGTAGAGTTCCAACTCCCTGTCGCCGCAGATGAGCACCAGCGGGGGACAGTCGCCGCGCACCCAGTAGAGTGGGGCATACTCGTCGATGGTGGGCTGCAGGGGCGGTATGCCCTGCATCTTGCGCACGTTGTAGTGGGTGATAGCCTGGCCGCTGAAAGGGGCATACATCATCACGTCGTTGGCATCGATACCGTAGGCCGCCAGCCACTTTTTGTCGAGGCAGAGCATCATCGAGAGGTAGCCGCCTGCCGAGTGGCCGGTCACGACAATCTTGCGCGGGTCGCCACCATACTCGGCGATGTGCCTGAAGGCCCATGCCACCGCCTCGGCAGCATCGTCGAGGATTTCGTTGACCGACACATGTGGCAACAGCCTGTAATTAACGCCGACTACCACGATATCCTTCTCGCGCAGTTGTGCCGGAATCTCCTTGTTGCCGCCCTCCAGACCTCCACCATGGAACCAGACGACAACGGGGCGGTCTGCTACTCCTTCGGGGTGGTAAATGTCCAGTTTCAGCCGCTCCAGCGAGTAGGCATCAGTTTTCTGGGTATAAGAGATGTCGCTGACTAGCCTGTAGCCTTGTGCGAGTGCGCATGTGCACCAGGAGACAAGGACAAGCAATACTAAAATTCTGGTTGTTCTTTTCATTGTGTTATAGTTGATGAGGTTTATTTTTCCGGTTTTTATGCCACCGTTCTTGTATTTGGGCAAATGTAATAATTATTTTTGGAGTTCATAAAAATGGAAAGCTCATTTTTTCTGGATCATAGGAAAATCAGCCCCTGGCGTGATAATTAAAGATTTGATTGATTTGTTATAGATTTTGTTTGATTTCTCGCGCGCAGCGCGATGTTCAGACCGAGACCGAGTCCCTGATGCAGAAACATCCGCACCCCATTGACAGGAGCGCGGATGCCGAATAAAAGTTGTGTAAGTTGTTATAGAGGTTGTCCGGGTTGTTTGAAAAAGAACGCGGACACCTCTACTGGTTTACTTCATGTAGGTGTAGCGGTAGTCGGTGGGCGACACGAGGGTCTCCTTGATCACGCGCGGGATAATCCAGCGAATCAGGTTGAACTCACCACCTGCCTTGTCATTGGTACCGCTGGCACGAGCACCGCCAAAGGGCTGCATACCCACAACAGCACCCGTCGGCTTGTCGTTGATGTAGAAGTTGCCGGCGGCATAGCAGAGCTTGTCGGTGAGCTTCTCCACCTCGAGGCGGTCGCGGCCCCAAACGGCACCGGTCAGACCATAAGGCGAGGTCTCGTCACACAAGCGTGCGGTCTCGTTCACCTTGTCGTCGTCGTAGGGGTAAACCGTCAGCACGGGGCCGAAGATTTCCTCTTCCATCGACTTGAAGCGAGGATTGGTGGTCTCGATAACGGTGGGCTCAACAAACCAGCCTTTCTTCTTGTCGCACTTGCCACCGATGACGATCTTGGCATCGTCAGCCTCCTTGGCATAGTCGATATAGCTCTTGCACTTGTCGAACGAAGCCTCGTCGATGACGGCGTTGATGAAGTTCATGGGATCCATGACGTCGCCCATCTTCACCTCCTTGCACATGGCCTTGATGTCCTTCAGCACATCGGGCCACAGGCTCTTGGGAATGTACATGCGGGAAGCTGCCGAGCACTTCTGGCCCTGGAACTCAAACGCACCGCAGAAGGCTGCGGTAGCCACGGCCTTCTTGTCGGCACTGGGGTGAACGAAGATGAAGTCCTTGCCGCCGGTCTCGCCCACGAGACGGGGGTAAGAGATGTACTTGTCCACGTTGAGGCTGGCCTGCTTCCACAGGCTCTTGAAGGTAGCGGTGCTGCCGGTGAAGTGGATGCCGCTGAAGTATTTGCTGCTGGTAGCAACCTCGCCGATGAGGGCGCCGCTGCCGGGCAGGAAGTTGATCACGCCGTCGGGCAGACCGGCTTCCTTATAGAGCTGCATCAGGTAATAGTTGCTCAGCAAGGCGGTGGTGGAGGGCTTCCACAGGGCCACGTTACCCATCAGCACGGGAGTCATGCACAGGTTGCTGGCAATCGAGGTG
>JAEEGF012429278.1_pt1 | contig 35062 bp, 35 predicted proteins | sample 9134171 | NCBI WGS metagenome assembly JAEEGF01 (sample SAMN16246542, study PRJNA631951) | gut metagenome | biome: gut microbiome; feature: rumen; material: AP-attached | host: Bos | place: Iran: Karaj | collected 2018-10
TACGACAATCTTAAAATAGTTTGTATATTTGCACCAACATACAAACAATTGCACTATGCTTGCTAAATTTGCCGTAAAAAATTTCCGAGGGTTTAAGGATAAAATAGAGCTGGACCTAACCAGGCACAGCAACTATGAATTCAACCTGTACGCGATTAAGGATGATGTCATAAAGAATGGTATTATCTATGGACCTAATGGCTCTGGTAAGACCAATTTCAGTCTAGCGATTTTTGACATCGTTAACCATCTTTCTCAGAAATGGAAAAAACCTGATTATTATGCTAACTTTACCTATGCAGGTGACATGAACCTGAAGGTGGAGTTTGAGTATACCTTTTGCTTTAACGGGCAGACGGTGGAGTACTCTTACGCCAAGGATTATCACGGTATTATGACTGCGGAGGCAATGAATGTGGACGGGAAGCCGGTGTTCAAGAGGGCGGACGGGAAGTTCTCCATCGACACGGAGTCTTTTCCCATCGACAAATCCATCCAGCATAACCTGGCGGACAATGCCAACAACATCCCCATCGTGAACTTCCTGCTGATGTCCATTCCGCTGGCGAAGGACCATTATCTGATTCGCCTGCAGCAGTTCGTGAACGGGATGCTGTGGTTCAGGAATCTGGATGTGAGGGAGTTTATCGGTCTGGAGACCGGCGTCTATGCTATAGAGGAGTATATCATCAGGAATAAGCTTATTGATGATTTCCGCCGTTTCCTACTTAACGTAAGCGGTCAGGAGTTTGAGTTTGCGCAGCCGAGGGCGGGAGAAAAGGTTCTGTTCTGTCAGATTGATAAGAAACGGATTCCGTTCATGGCAATCATTTCTACGGGTACCAAGGCATTGGAACTGCTGTATTTCTGGATGCAGCGTATGGGGCAGGCTACGTTCGTATTCATTGATGAGTTTGATGCTTTCTATCATTTCAAATTGGCGTTTGAGGTGTGCAAGATACTGTTCAACAAGGACTGCCAGGTGTTCACGTCTTCCCACAACACATACCTGATGACGAACGATTTGCTTAGGCCGGACTGCAACTTCATTCTCAACGAGAATAAGATCAAGCCGTTGGTGGACTGCACGGATAAGGAACTTCGTTTTGGTCACAATATTGAAAAAATGTTCAGAGGGAACGCGTTTAAGGTATGATACTATTTGTTTTTGAAGGAGCAGAGAGGGAACCGAGGATATTCAGGACGCTGGAGCGCCTGTTCTTCGGCCAGGGGGCGAGGATTGTCTGCTCCTTCGAAAACAACATATATGAACTTTATCGGCAACTGAAGGCGTTTGACGGAGATGGGGATATTGTTTCTATTCTTCGAGAGAATGGCGCTCAATTGCCGTCAAGCGTAAAATCGTCAGATTTTTCAGATATATATATTTTCTTCGACTATGATTTCCAGAATACCAATTTGTCATTGGAAGAGATGAATGCTCAACTGCGGGAAATGTTGGAGATGTTTGACAATGAAACCGACAATGGAAAACTTTATGTGAGCTATCCGATGGTGGAGTCCCTGTGTTACACTCGGGAACTGCCGGACGAGCATTTTGCAGAATATACGATTTCCCGGAATAACTGTATGGATCGATCCTTTAAGGATTTAGCGAGAGAGTTCAGTTTTTATGGCAGTCTTGACTTCATAGAGTTGCCGGATTCCGGTCATCGTCGCCCAGGGAAGAAAGAGATTGCCAGCGTTAGACAGAATTGGATTTGGCTGGTGCAGCAGCATACCTCAAAAGCGAATTATATGTGTGAAGGGCTGCAGCGTATGCCTGTTGATAAAGAGGCCGTTTCGCAGGAAAGAATATTTGATGCTCAGTGTAGGAAGTATCTGTGTGATGGGGAGAGGATTGCAATTTTGAACGGTTTCCCACTTTTCTTATTTGACTATTTCAAAATCGGTTTTTGGCAATGATATGATGTTCGCGTTCTTGGAACCGAAAGATAACAAAGAGTTATAAGCCTATGGAATTCAATGACGTTTTGAATCGACGCTATTCCTGCCGCGCGTTTGCGGCACGGGGAGTGGAACAGGAAAAGGTGGACCGGATCCTGGAAGCCGGGCGGATTGCGCCCACGGCAGTGAACAAGCAGCCGGTGCATATCTGGGCGGTCTCCTCTCCGGAGACGCTGGAGGCCATCAAGGGCGTGACGCGGTCAAACTATGGTGCGCCGGTGCTGCTAGTAGTTGGCTGCAGGCCCGCGGACGCGTGGGTAAGGCGTTACGACGGTAAGAACGGTGCTGAGGTGGATGCCGCCATTGTGTCAACGTATATGATGCTGGCAGCGGAGAACGAGGGCCTGGCTACGCTTTGGGTGGGGTCTTTTGACCCGGCCATGCTGCAGGATATCCTTCCTGGTGCTTCAAGCTACGAATTGGTTGCAATGATCAACGTTGGGTATCCGGCCGCGGAGAGTGAGCCATCGGCTATGCACGCTGAGCGGAAGCCGGTGGGGGAGTTGGTGACGAGGGTGTAGTAGGTGGATTGGAATGTTTGTAAAAGTCTCATTCTTTATATGTGAAGTCAACTTTTTCTTGACTCCTCCCACTGCTTCCAACGCTCCTCCCTTTCTCGAATAATCGTTTCAACTGAGGGGACGTAGCCTTTCTTTTCATATGCTCTGAGCATATCATCCAGATACGGACGTGCGTTGTGTTCTGTCATAAAACCTATCTCATTCATGAATTGGGCTTTGTCCAGAAGGAACTCTCGGAATTTGTTGTATTTGGTTCCGGCTTCGCAATCAATCTCGATACATGTTTTCCCGCCTTGCCTATAGTGTCGAATGCCCTTGATGTAGAAGAAGTCACATCCTATTGCGGCTCTAACAAAGCAAAAATCCAGAGTGTCACCTACATGGGGAAATGCTCGGGATGTACTTTTCTGGAGAAGCGTGTTTTAATCTTGACATGGCCGACTTGATGCGAATGAATGATAAGAAGGATTTCTCTATGCAAAGATATACGTATTTACCTTAACGGCAAATATCCTTGTCTTCATAATAATTTGCTAAGCACTTATTATTTGTATCTTAGGGAAGGCTACAGGTAATCAAATGCTCCTTCGCTCATAGTGATTTGTATTGTAATTGGTTTGTTGATATTTCTTCGAAATGCCGCATGTCTCGCTGGATGATGCTTTCGGCATTTTCCAGGAAGGACTTAAGTTTTTGGTCTTCCTTTAGTTTTGAAGTCTCGAAATCCCGTTTGAGATTCTCCAGACAGTCCAAGGCTTTGTGACAAACTTCGACATTTATCAGGGAATCGGCACTTATGAGGGAACCAAGTACGAAGTAGAGCATGTCTGCTTCGCGGAGTTTGTCAATCAGATTGTCTTTCTGTTCTTCTTCCATAACTACTACGGTTGAGGTTCTATTGCCAAATATAGGGTTGTGGGAGGCGGTCTCCAAATCTTTGCAAACCTTGCAAGAATTTGGAAATGAGAAAGATAAGTGTAATAGAAAAAAGAATCTGCAAAACCAAATCTTTGCAAACCTTGCAAGGATTTGCAGGGGGCTTCCGAAGCGAGTAAATTTGCCAAAAATGGAGGACGTATGAAAAGGGACAAACTGACTGTGCCGCTGATGGAGCGGGCAGAACATGGAAATCAGAATCTGAACGGGACTTGCGTGAACGGGCGTTCGCGGGAGTTGCTGTTTGAAATGCGTGAACTGTTGAATGTGTTTGCGCCTGCGGGGGATGATTATCGACATTCACTGTGGATCGAGGTGCCCAGAGGGAAGCCGTCGGATTGGGCCTCGTTCCGTGATATGAAGTGCTGGGACGAGGATATCAAGACGCGCGCGGATTATCTGAAAGAGTGGAAGGCCAATTATCCGATGGAGTCGCAGTGGTATCACATTTCGGTGAGCCGCTACAAGGGGCACACGTATCTGCATATGGTGGAGAATGACCATTGGTGGTGTCAGGTCCACGATGATAATGGCAAGCACGCACATCAGGAAGATATGGAGTGGCTGCTGGACCCACTGGCGGAATTCCTGCGGGAGAAGGTGTCGGCCATTGCGGCAGATGTGGAGGCATATAACCAGTATGTCGATGAACATCTCCCCAAGCGGCAGCGGACGGGGCGGATTGCCCGCAAAGATCTGGACCGGATTGTGCCCTGGCAGAGACGCAAGCCGAGGAATCTGAAGCGCGTTATCAAGATGCTGAAGGAATGTATCGCGAATGAGGCGGTTTACCGGATGACGGAGCCGAAATGGGTTGGTGATAAGTTGGAGAAGCCCAAAACGTTGCCTGACGGTGTGGCTTTGCCGGCATGCTATCGGGAGCCGCTCCCTCATATGAGCATACGAATCTATGCGAAGTACTTCCGAGTGGCGTATATGGCCTATAAGGAGCACTTCCGGCATCTGATGCGGCGGAGCCGGCGTGAGCGGGAGGAGTATGCGGAGTTCTTGACGGAGGCCTCTTCCCTGACGGATATCGATTTCTATCGTCGTTACCAGCTCGGCCGGCACGGGGAGATTACCGACGAGACGGATTTCGACAGCGAGGAGGCGTTCAAGGAGATGGCCTTCGACCACTACGGGGAGTTGGGCTTGTCGAGGAACGATGTGCATGCGGTGGATTATTATACGCCTGGCAAATGGCTGATTACTCTTGGCGTGAGTTACTCGGCCTGGGTGGATGCAGGCTGCGAGATTGCACTGGCGCTGTACGAGGCCGGGGCTCCGCTGCTACTGCATGACGCGCAGAAAATGCTTGATATTCTGGAAGGTAAGGATTATGTGAAACTGACGCCACATACCTTCCACGATTACCTTGATCATCACGAAGAGGGAAGCGTGTTCGATTTGCCTTATGAGTGCTATCTGGGGAATGGGGATGAGATTACGCGGGAGCAGTACGACGAGATTGTATCGCTGGCCACATGGGAACCGGAGGGTGAGCTGAAGTTGGATGAGACCGTACCGTTGAATGATTCTGTCTATAATCCCATCCGGGAAGAGGTTTCCGAACCGATGACAGTATGCAAGATATTGGAGCGGCTTGAGGAGAAATACGGGATAGGCATTGGAATCAGCAACTACGATGACTATCAGCACTGTTACCTGTATGGTCGAAAAAGTGGCAGAGATATAGAGATTCAAGATAAGAAGTTTCTGCCGACAAATGAGGCAATGCTGGCGATACTGAGGATGTTTGCTAAGGAGATTGTTGAATAAACGTTTAGCTGCGGCTTGCCAGCATCGGCCATTTTTGCACTTTTGCACAGTCTATTTGAAACGGATAATTCTTGTAACGGGTTAAGAATCAACGTGTTCTGAAACCAGTTGCAAGAATTTGCTGCATTTATCCGTTTGGTTGTGTCTGTAACTGTCTGTGTGACAGTGTTTTGTAACTTAAACGTTTCTTTTTTCGTGAAACCGATAAGTTTCCCTACCTTGCGGCCGTATGAACGCATTTAGGGACATAGATGCGCTGCTACGGATGATTGCGCGCGAGAAGGAGATCCTCAAATTCCTGTTCACCGGCAGGAAGGGGCCGACGCTCCGGAGGGAGCAGGCGCTGGAACATTACCTGTCCCAGGACGGCCGGCGTCTGGATTATCTTCTGGAGCATGGGGTCATCCGCGAGGTTGAGGGCTGCCTGGTGCTGGAGGACACCTACCTGCACTTTTTCGAGGAGGTGCTGGAGGTGAACGAGGAGATTAACGTGGCGTCCGTGAGGCAGCACATGGATGCGCTCTCGGAGAACATCGACCTCTGGCTCACGGCTGGGACGCAGGCGCAGAAAAGCCGCTTTATGGCGGAGGTTGTGCGGATTCTCAGGAACATCGGCCTGTCCACCCAGCGGAATGTGATTGACCTCAAGCGCAATATCGATTCCACCTACAAGAACGAGCGGGACTACGCCCTCAAGCGCAAGCGGCTGGAGCAGCTGGACGTGAAGCGGGAGGACATTGCCCTTCTGGTGAAGGAGGCGGAGCGGGTGATGGGGGAGCGGCCGCAGGGATTCTTTGGCGATGTAGCCGGGGAGGTAAAACGGCAGCTGACGGAGGCGTACCACAACCTGCTGGAGCTGGACCGGCAGATTATCCGCTATTTGAACAAGATAGAGGCCGAGCAGAAGCTGGTGGAGAAGGTGAGGCGGGTGAAATACCTCAAGGACCAGCTGGTGTGGGAGCGGCAGACTGATGTGCTTTTTGTGTTGCAGACGCATCGGTATGCCTTTCTGGAGAAGCGGCCCAAGTACGGCTGCCTGCCTTCGCTGGAGGCGGTGACGGGATCGGCCGATGGCCTGGCGGCCCTTAAGGAGGCGCACGCGGCCCTCCGGCATCCGGCCTTGAAGGTAAAGACGGTGGGGGAGCCCCTGTCGGCCGATGACCTTTCCCGCCAGCCGGTTGTGCGGGACGAACTGAGCACTTGGGAACTTAGGAGCGCCTTCCTCGGGAGCTCGCAAGACTTGATGAACTTCATTGAAGGATATCACTTCACCGCTCCCGTGGCCCCCGAGGACCGCCTCACCCTCTTTTGCCGCATCGCCTCAGAATATCCGGAAGACCTTCGCATCGGCCCGGAGCTGGCGGAGTCTGCAACCTATTGTTATCCACTAATTTACGCACGATGATCAAGACCAGAGAAATATTCGAGATCCTCTCCCGCGGCGGGTTTATCTGCCAGGACAGTGCCCGCGCGGAGAACAGGCGGCTGTTTGACTACATGGAGGAGCACTTTGAGGAGTACAAGGCTTATTTTGAGGGGATTGGCTTTGTGCTGGAACAGGGGAACGGCTACTTCCATTTTACGCGGGAGGAGAGCCGGGCGGAACTGACGCGAAGGCTCACAACCCTTGGCGTTTGGATAGACCGGCTGGACTTTGTGAAGACCTTCTACGGAGGCTTCACGGCGGGATGCCGCTTTACGCCATCGGCCATTATGGAGGCCACGGCGGCCGATGTGGAACTGAAGGAAAAGGCCCGGAGGCTGTACGAGGGAGGACGGAGCGTGAAGGCTGCGGTGGACCAGTTGGTGGAGGACCTTCTGAAGGCGGGCTTCATTGAACTGGAAAATGAGTTTGAGCAGCGCTACCGCGTGACATCGGCCTTCCATTTCCTGGAGGATCTGGTGGAAATGCTAACCATTACGGAGGAGGATGAAAATTGATATGGAAGAAATTAACGTTATTTCAGTAAGACATCTCATCTACACCCTTCGTGGTGAAAATGTTATTTTAGATAAAGATATCGCTGTGCTTTATGGTGTTACTACCGGTGCACTTAACCAAGCGGTTAAGAGAAACCCTAAGAGATTTCCTTCCGACTTTATGTTTCAACTGACTGAGGAGGAGTGGGAATCTTTGAAATCACAAATTGTGATAGCAAAAACAGGGCGGGGTGGCTCAAGGACGTTGCCATACGCATTTACAGAGCACGGTGTCTTGATGTTGGCGAGTGTTTTAAGAACAGATATCGCGGCACAAGTCAGTATTAATATAGCCCGGACCCTATCTGAGATGCGACGTTATATAGCTGCTACAACTAGTAGTAGTGCCGGGATTGCAGAGTTGCGTGCAAAGGTAAATCTATTGGACAATCGTTGTGAAGAAAATCTTCGTGCCGTGAATGATTTGTCTGAGGATATCAGGAAGGAAATAGATGATCTATATTTGGCTATTGGCGCATTGTCTATTCGTCCTCAGATTCCTGAAAAGAGAAATAAGATTGGATTTAAAAGAAGCGATGAGAATGAGGCAACTAAGTAAGGTTATCTTTATCAATAGTGCCGGCATCCGGTATGGGGAGGTGCGGCTGGACGGCAACGTGCATCTGATTGGTACCCAGGGCGTTGGAAAGAGTACGGTGCTCAGGGCCATCCTGTTTTTCTACACCGGTGACAAGACGCGCCTCGGGATCAGCCGTGAGAAGAAGAGTTTTGACGATTTCTACCTCCCGGGGGCCGATTCCTACCTGGCGTACGAGGTTGAGACGGAGTTCGGGGCCTTCACGCTGCTGGTTTTCCGGCGTCACGCGCGGAGCGTCTTCCGCTTTATCGGCGCGCCCTTCTCCCGGGAATGGCTGGTGGGGGAGGACGGCAGGGTGACGGCCGATCACAGCCTCATCCGCCAGCGGCTGGGTGGTGCCCCGATGACCCGGATTGTGGACGAGTACCAGGAGTACCGTGACATCCTTTACGGCAACAGGGCGGTTACGGAAAAGGCCTTCCATCCGTACTGTATCATGGAAACGGCCAAGTATCAGAACATTCCGAGGAGCCTTCAGAACGTGTTCCTGGGCGCCAAGGTGGATGCGGACTTTATCAAGGACATAATAATAAGGTCCCTGGGGGACGAAGAACCGGGGATCGACCTGGTGTATTTCCGCGGGCAACTGTCCGAGTTCGAGAGGGAGTACCGGGATATACTTCAGTGGTTTGACAAGGATAAGGGGGAGATCAAGGTGCGTTCTCTGGCAGACCGCCTGATAGAGGAGTATCGCCGCCTTCTGTATCTGGACGATGAGCTTGAAAGGGCCATCCTGGAACTCAGGTTTTCCCGCCGCCGTGCCGAGGAACGGATCCCTCTGGCGGAGAAAGAAGCGGAATCGTTTGAAATTCAAATCGATAAGCATAAGGAGAAACTGGCCGAACTGGCCGATAAATACCGTCAGGAACTCTCCGGCCTGGACGAGGAACTGGGCATTGTGAAGGACGCGCTGGAGAAGATCCCGAGGCTCCGGAAGCAGTACGAGGCCCTGGACATCGGCCGTATTATAGAGGAGGACGCTCAGGAGCCGGCCCTGAAGGCAGAGCTGGAGGGGGAGCGGCAACTCCGGGAGCGCCTGACCCGGGAGTATGCGGATATATCGGCCAAATATGCAGATCAGGAGAGTGCACTGAAACTGGGCTTCGAGGGCTGGAAGGCCGCGCGAGGAAGGCGCATCGTTGAAATAGGTGAGGCGTATAACACGCAGATAACCAAGTTGACGGGCTCTACGCAGGAGGAGCTTTCCGGTATCGATGCCTCTTATGCAGAGAGGGAGACTGCTTTTCAAAACCAGATTGCTGATTTAAAGGAAAGGATTGCTTCGGCAGATAAGGGGCTGGCGGTGTCTTCTCATCTTAATCCATACCCAAAAGAAATAGATAGTGTCCGCACGGAACTGGCAAGGCTCCGGAGCGAAGAGAGGGCGCTGGAAGCCTCGGAGAAATCGGCCCAGGCGCAGGTGGATGCGGCGGTGAAGGACGGGCAGTACGCGCAGGACAGTCTGGCCCGGGAATACGATGAGAAGCTGGGCAAACTGTCAGAAATCATCAATGGACTGACCCTCCAAATTAATGATATCCAGGCGTTTCTGGATACGCTGGACGGGTCGCTTATCCAGTGGCTGAGCCAGCATAAGCCGGACTGGGCGGGGGACATCGGCAAGGTTACCGGCGAGAAGATTCTCTATGCCAAGAACTTGTATCCGTCCCTCAAGGCGGGTAACAGCTTGTTTGGGGTGGACCTGGATTTGAGCGGCCTCAAAACGCAGGTGCGCACCCCGGAGCAGCTGATGAACCAGAAGCTCAAGCTGGAAAAGGAACGGGCTGCCGCTCAGGCGGAGTGGGAGAATCTGATGGCGGAGAAAGAGGCTGAAATTCAGTCTCTTAAGAAGAAATGGGGCGTTAAGATAAAGGCGCTCCGGGAGGAACTCTCCGGCATTCGGACTGTGCGCCTGATGCTACCGGAAAAACTCACTGCGGCAGAAAGCCGGAAGGCTCTTTACGAGCAGAAAACACTGGAGGCGCGGGAGGAAGCGAAGGCTAAGTACCAGGAGGAGATTCGGGCGCTTACCGCAGAGCGGGTATTGGCAGAGGATGCCATGAAGAAACTGCTTTCGGAGAAGGCTGTGGAGCGCGCTAAGGCCCAGGAGAACGAAGCCCGCCATCGTAAATCCCTGAAGCAGCAGCACGATGGGGCGGTTACTGCCGTTCGGGAAGAAATTGTCCGGCGGGAAGCGGAACTGAAGGCCTCGCTCCTGGAACTGGGCCGGCAGCGGGAGCAGGAACTTTCCGGTCAAGGGGCCGATACCCGGGCGCTAAGCAAATGTGAATCGGAAATCAAACAGCTGGAAGCTCGCCTGGAGGGCATCGGCAAGAAAAAGGAAACGCTTTTCCGCTACCGGCAGGACAAGGAAAACTACTTGGACAGGAAGGATGGTTTTGCCTCTCAGAAGAAGGTGCTGGAGGGGAAGAAGGCCGGCCTTCAGGACCGTTACAACCTTAAGCGGAGGAAGGAAGAGGATGCTCTAAACACGACTACGGAGGCCCTGCAACTACTTAAGGATGAGCTGAAAACCCTGAAGGAAGGCCTTGAAAGCGCCCGGAACTTTGAGGAGAGCAACCCGCTGCCGCTCCTTCCTGAGGTGCGGGAGACGGAGACGGTCAAGACCTGCCGGCAACTGATCGACGAGATTCATAAGACGCTCAGTGACAGGCGCTCTACGGAAAATACCTTCCGGGACAGCGTGACGGCCTTCACCGGCTGCTTCAGCCCGGGCAATGTCTTCGGCTTCCGGACGGACAACCGCACGGACGAGGACTGCCGCGCCTTCGCGGCTCAGCTGGTGGATTTCGTCGGCAACGACAAGATTGAGGAGTTCCGCCGGCGCACCAGCGGGCATTATGCGGACCTTCTCCTTCGCATCTCCCACGAGATGGACGAGGTCTCCCGCCATAGTTCCGAGGTTGCCGGCATCGTCCGGGACATCAACTTCGACTTCAAGGAGAAGAACTTCATCGGCGCCGTCCGGAGCATTGAGCTTAGGACGGTCCCTTCGTCAGGCCGCCTGGTGGTCCTCCTCCAGGAAATCAAGCAGTTTGTGGGGGACCACGGCTTCGGGATGGGGGAGGTGAACCTTTTCGGTGCCGATAAACGGGACCAGGTAAACACGGCGGCGGTGGAGTACCTGCTGGAGCTGGCCAGGAAACTGGGGACGGAGCACCTCGGGTGCACCAGACTCACCCTGGGCGATACCTTCGAGATGCAGTTCAGAATCCGGGAGAACGACAACGACACCGGCTGGGTGGAGAAGATATCGTCCGTGGGCTCCGACGGCACGGACGTTCTGGTGAAGGCGATGGTTAACATCATGCTAATCAACGTGTTCAAGGAGCGGGTGAGCGGACGGTTCAAGGACTTCCGCCTTCACTGCGTGATGGACGAGATTGGGAAACTCCACCCCCGCAATGTCAAGGGCATCCTGGACTTTGCCGGGGCGCGGAATATCTTCCTGGTGAACGGCTCCCCGGTGCCGTACAATGTGGCCGATTACAAGCATACCTACCTCCTCACCAAGGAGGATAACCATACTGTAATTCAATCCCTTCTGAGCCGGAAGGAGGCGGCTGTACAATGAATGCATCTCTCATTCAGGCGTTTGCTTTACTAATCCGTGGCGAGACCGTTCCTTTCAGCCGATTCCCGCCGGAGTGGCTGGATGAAATGCTCTCCGAAGGTGGGGTAACCAGCGTTGTCCGGGGCAGCCATAAGTCCCTCAGGGTAGTCTCCAGGGCCGCTTTTGAAGTGTATCTCAGGAGTAAGGGCCTCCAGCCGGACCAGCTGGGAGAGACGGCCGATTTATTCGCCGCTCCGCCCCCTTCCCGCGCGCAGCAGGTCCAGCTCCTCGGAGACTCCAAGGCCGTGCCCGTTCGCTCCTGCCCGGGCTTTCCGGTGAATGTCATCGGCCCGCTAAGCGTGCGCCTGGGGGAGCGGAAACTGCTGCTGTGTCCCTGCCCAGGTAGTTTCCTCTATATCAGTGACTTCCTTCAGTTCCGCATTCCCTCCAACGCCATTGTTGTGGGCGTGGAGAATATGGAGAATTTCCGCCTCCCGGAGCGCCAGACGGCCGTCTGGGAAGGAATCCTGGACCAGTTTGGCGGCGATGGCGTCCCGCCCCTTCTGCTGGTCTCCCGCTACCCCCAGTCACGGGATCTCGTGACCTGGCTGCAGGAGATTCCCAACCAGTACGTCCACTTCGGGGACTTCGACCTTGCCGGCATCCACATCTACCTCACCGAGTTCTACCGCTACCTGGGCGCCGAACGCTCGGCCTTCTTTGTCCCGGCCGATATCGAGCAGCGCCTCTCTGCCTCCGGCAGCCGTGAGCGCTACCAAGCTCAGTTTGAGCGCTTTGGCAAGATGGTCGTGCCCGATCTCCGTCTTGAGCCCCTTGTGCAGCTAATCCACCGCCACCAGAAGGGGTATGATCAGGAGGGGTATATCGAGTGAGTGCGTTCCCTTTTTTTCACATTTAGGCCGCCTCAGACTGGGTGGGTATGCTCCGGAATATGTTCCCCTATGACGTAGGTGTTATAGGTTTCTGTTATCTCTCCATTCTTGCGTCGGTGCTTCTCGATACGAATCCCGTCTACTCTTAAATAGGAGTCTGTTGCTGGATGCCATTTCCCGTATTTGGCGGAAAATGCTAGTTCATCAGCATTGAAACTGACTGAATAGATGTCTGTTAACCCGTGCTTGTTGATGAAATCAAGACATGTCTGAACCAGGATTCTCTGGAGTTCGACAATATGCTCTTTCTTTGTATAATTAATCGGGGGAACGTCTTCTATTTTTTCAACAATCGGGTTTCTCATTTCTTTGGCCAATCCTTCGAGGATAAAACTGTTGTGTCGCATCGTGGGATGATTTTTATTTAGCATATTAGATAAAAGATTCGTATGTCGGAGCTGTCAATTCCGCAGTAGCTGCCTAGAGAAGTAAGGGCACGGACGGTGTCGCGGAATTGGAAAATGCACCCGTAGTCCCACATAAAGTCTTCGTACATCTGTTCGATAGGAGTTATTTCCTCATATGTACGCTCCCGTTCCTCTGCTGGAGGAGAATAGTTGGCCCCGTCGTTCAGTTTCTGCTCGATGCGGTCAAGTTGCTGCTTTATGGTGAAGATGCCTGCGTGCGTTATACCGGAAATGAACAGTTTTTCCAGTTTATTGCAGTGTTTTTCCAAATCGTCGAACATAAAGGTGCCGAAGCAGTCATCGTCTTCCAACTTCATCTGGAGTTCTGCGCTCAAGATGTCCTTTTTGCCGCGAGTGTGGGAGGGCGCTTCGTCAAGGAATTCATCGAAATGGTGATACCTTCGATTATATACCTCGGTATCGAATATTGGGTATTCGTGATGATAATCCTGTTTGAGTAAAGGAATGTCGAAGGTCATCAGGTGCCATTCATTTTGTTTCCTGATTTCGATGTGCAATGAGATGTCTACGCCCATAGTTGTTATGTTTGTTTTTGTTGCAAATGTAGGGCGCTATAATGCCGTTTCCAAATTTCTGCAAGGTTTGCAAAGATTTGGTCGCTTGCTGGGAAATGATATTAGAATAAACCGTCTTATTTCCAAATTGTTGCAAACCTTGCAAAGATTTGTAGAGGGACGTAAACGACTGTAACTTTGCAACAAACTTAGCGGGGGAACCCCACCCCCGCAACTATAATAAAGGTTTTTAACTATGAAGATTCAATACGCATCGGATTTACATCTGGAGTTTGCCGACAACTGCAATCTGCTGGAGTTGGGCAGTGGGATCAAGCCTGCTGGCGATATCCTTGTTTTGGCTGGAGACATATCGTACCTGGGAGATCTGGAGATGATAAAGCGGCCGTTTTTCGATTGGTGTGCGGAGCACTACCAGGAAACATTTATTGTTCCGGGCAATCATGAGTTCTATGGTGGGTATGACATAGCTCAGACCATGGATGATTACGAGTACACATATAGGCCGAATGTGCGATACCTTAATAATAGGAGTGTGATCTTAGGAGATGCAGAGTTATTCTTCACCACGCTCTGGACGCAGATTAATCCTGTCTTCCTCTGGAAGGTTCAGCGGGGGATGAACGATTTCCGCTATGGTGTGCTGGATGGGGAACGGTTCTGTGCCAATGATGTGAACATACTGCACAGGCGTTGTGTGGATTGGTTGAGAGCGGCTATGGAGGCATCATCTGCAAAAACCAAGATAGTTGTGACGCATCATTGCCCTACAGTCCGAGGCGAATTCAACAGTTATCCTGGAGGTGTTCTTAATTCGGCCTTCCAGGTGGATATGGACGACTTTATCCAAAAGAGCAGTGCCGATTATTGGCTGTATGGGCATACGCACTATGCCGGTGGCTGCGGAACTGTCATCGGCCGGACAAAACTGCTTTGTAACCAGATGGGGTACGTGTGTTACGGAGAAAACCTCAACTTTGTGCCTGATGCGGTTATAGAGGTTTAGGCGGTGGCCAGCGTTGCCAGGGTGCGGTAAACGCCTTTGGAATTGCGCTTGATATAGTACCCTCTGGCCTTCCTGGCGCCAAGTGCATCCACAAACTTGCGCTTGATACGGGCGATGTTGGGATAGAATACCCGCTTGGACTCAGAGCAGAGGGAAACCAGGACGTCTTCGCGAAGATTGGGGTCGTCGAAGCGGGATTCCTGGGAGTAGATGTGGCAGACTTCCTTCCAGTGGAGCACCAGGTCATCGGCCAGGAGACCTTCCGGGTGAGCCATGAAAAGGCGGTATAGTGTGCTCTCTATGGGGGTGAGGCGGACCTCGACACTCTCTGAAGGCAGAAAGAATCTGCCGCGTCCGGGCCCTGGGACAACAGGTCTGAAAATAGAGTTCTTTGACATAATGTGCAACTTTTTTCGCAAAGATTGGCATTCGGGATGCGACGGCAATATTTTGGAAAGGCTTTCCAAAATTTGGAAATGCGAATAGTTTTGCTATGCCAAAGCACAACAAACCCCGAAAGCCTGTCACCAGACTCCCGGGGTTCATGAGATCAATCTTTAACCGTCAGCTCAGCAGTTCCTTAACTATTCCGGAAATGGTCCGGCCGTCGGAGAGGCCGGCGAGGGCCTTGTTGGCAGCGCCCATGACGCGGCCCATGTCCTTGATGGAAGTGGCACCAAGCTGGGCGATGATTTCCTGAATCTTCGCGCGCACCTCATCTGCCGATAGCTGTTTTGGGAGGTACTTTTCCATTACGGCGGCTTCGGCCAGTTCGTTGTCGGCCAGTTCCTGGCGGCCGGCGGCCACGTACTGCTCGGCGGCTTCCTTGCGCTGCTTCACCAGCTTCTGGATCATTTTGAGGATGTCTCCGTCGGTGACCTCCCTGGCTCCGCCTTCAGAGGTTTTAAAAAGCAAAATCTCACCCTTGATGGCGCGTGTTGCGTTCATCGCCACCGTGTCCTTGGCCTTCATGGCCTCCTTGATGGCGTCCTGGATTGTTTGTTCAAGTGTCATATCAGTTTCAGTTTATATACATTCGTCTGGTAAGGGTTGAACCCGATGGCCTTGTACAGCTTGTTGGCCGCTTCGCGGGAAGGCCTGGAGGTAAGGCACAGCTCCATTGGTGCCAGGCCGCGGGCATAACCGATGATATGCTCCACCAGCTGGCGTCCAAGCCCCCGGCCGCGGCAGGCGCTGCTCACCACAACGTCCTCAATCCAGCCTTTGAGTCCAAGCGGGTGCTTTGTCACGCAAAGGGTGGCACATCCCAGGATTCTCCCGTCTTCCATGGCGGCAAACACGTGGGCATCGGCCACTGCCGCCTCAAGCATCTGAGCCGTCACCACTTTCTCCGGGTCCAGTTCCTTCATGAGCCCAAGCAGGTCCTTGACGTTCTGCTCGCTCAGTATTTTCAGTTCCTGTATCATATTCTCTGCAATTTACTGAAAAAACCGGGTCTTTGCAAATAGAGCGGCTTTATATATAGAATTAATTGTGTATATTCGCAAAGAATAATCACAGAAGCTATGCTAAAAATTGGAGACAAGATGCCCTCATTCGAGGTTCTGGACCAGGACGGCAATATCGTCAGGTCCGGGGACTTCATCGGCAAAGGTAAAAAGACCATCATTTATTTCTATCCCAAGGACAATACCTCCGGGTGCACGGCAGAAGCGTGCTCATTCAGAGATAATTACGCTGCCCTTACCGATGCCGGATACAATGTTGTGGGCGTGAGCAGGGACAGCGCCAAGTCCCACACCGGCTTCCGTGCAAAGTACCAGCTCCCGTTCCGGCTCCTTGCCGATACCTCTACGGAAATGCTTCAGGCCTTCGGCGCCTGGGGAGAGAAGAAGATGTACGGAAAAACCACTTTGGGCACCCTCCGCCGCACCTTCATCTTCTCCGAGGACGGTACCCTTGAGCGCATCATCGAGAAAGTAGACACCAAAAACGCCGCAGGGCAGATATTATAATTATATGGAACTCAAATTTTGCCAGAGCTGCGGAATGCCGCTCACGGAACAGATGAAAGGCACTAATGCCGATGGAACAAAAAGCGAGGATTACTGCATCTACTGCTACAAGGACGGTGCATTCACCAAAGACTGCAGCATGGAGGAGATGATTGACTTCTGCGCCCAGTTTGTGGACGAGGTCAACAAGAACATGCCCAAGCCCATGACTGCCGATGAGTACAAGGCCATGATGCGCCAGTTCTTCCCGCAGCTCAAGCGCTGGAGGCAGTAGATGGAAATAGGTCTTTTACTGGACATTTCTGACCGCGGGGAGCTCTACAGGTGGTATCAGGAAAACCACTTGAAAGTGAGCGACTTCTGGATTCGCGTGAACCGGGCCGAGGCTCCTTGTCCCGGAGTCATCCGTTACGTGGACGCCGTTGAGGTGGCCCTCTGCTTCGGCTGGATAGACAGCACCATGAAGCGCATAGACGATGGCAAGGCCATCCAGCACTTCACGCCCCGCCGCAGGGGCAGCAACTGGTGCGAGCAGAACCTGGTCCGATGCCGCCGCCTGGTTGCAACCGGTGAAATGACCCCTGCCGGCCTTGCAGTTGCCCCGGACCTGGATCCATCGGCCTTCGTCTATGAAGAATGGGTCCTGGATGCCCTGAAGGCCGATTCCCTTGCCTGGCAGAATTTCCAGTCCTTCCCGGAAAACTACCGCCGCATCAAGGTAGACCGCATCCAGCACTATTGGAATACCGCCCGGCAGGATTACGCCCTGAAGATGCTCTCAAAGTTCGTCCGCGACTGCCACGCCGGCATCCTCCAGTCCGGATGGAGTGATTTCGGCCGGCTTTAATCAAGAATAATACGTAAATTCGCGTATGATTAGAATGAAATACATGTTTGCAGCTTTACTGACCCTTCTGGGGTGTTCCGGGAAGGGGTTTAAAAACCTGGATGTCGCTGGGTTTGAGGAGATTACCTCCGTGCCGGAGGTGGCGGTGCTGGATGTACGCACGGCCGATGAATATGCCGCAGGGCACCTTCCGTGGGCGTCCTATGTGGATTGGAATGCCGACGGGTTCATGGAGAAGGTATCGTCCCAATACCCTAAGGAGACGCCTCTGGCGGTGTATTGCCGTAGCGGAAGACGCAGTGCAGAGGCCGCCGCCAAACTCTCCAAAGCGGGTTATACGGTGTACAACCTGCTTGGCGGATACATTGCATGGACGGAGGCCGGGAAGCCAGTGACTACCTATGCGGTAGAGACCTTCTTCACCAGTAGCGGTCTTCCCGTTGCCATCACTCTCATAAAGCACGGCACATTGGTGCTTCGGTACAAAGCCCAGACCTTCCACATAGACCCTGTAGGCGGCTATGGAAAGCCCACTGACTATGCCGCAGAATTCCCCAAGGCAGATTACATTATCGTCACCCACGAGCACGGCGACCACTTTGACCGGGAGGCAATTGCGGCTCTTACGGAAGATGGCCTCACCACCCTCATCACCAATGCCCGCTGCGCGGAAATGCTTGGTTATGGGACGGTTATGGCAAATGGAGACAACCTTGCCCTACCCTGTGAAGTCTTTCTGCAGGCCGTCCCCGCATACAATTACACTGATGGCCGCACCATGTTCCACCCCAAGGGCCGCGACAACGGTTTCGTGCTCTCCATGGACGGTCTCCGCATCTACATCGCCGGAGACACGGAGGACATCCCCGAAATGGCTAAGCTTAAGGGCATCGATGTTGCATTCCTTCCTGTGAATCAGCCATATACCATGACTGTGGACCAGTGCATCCGCGCGGCCACTGTCATCGGCCCCAAGGTCCTGATTCCATACCACTTCTCCCAAACAGACCTGTCAGACCTCCCTAGAAGACTCCCCGGCATCGACGTCCGGTTAAGGGATATGCAATAGCGCCCTCGCAGTGCCGCCTTGTGATGCGCCCTCCGTGACCAGTTCCTCACGGCGCCCTCCGGCGTCGGTGCCCCAAACCGCACCTAGCGGTCCAATCACTGTACCCCTACGTTCAAAATAGCCCTTATTTGCACCTGATGGTCCAATCTCTGGACCGCCAGGTGCATTTAATTATTAGTGAATTAGTAAAAATTACTATCTTTAACAGCAAAATGTTTAACTATGTCGGTTTGGGACAGATTTAGAAGGAATACAGATAAAGTTCCAGTGCAATCTCTACGGTATGCTTTTGTTGATTCAGAAGTGGGAATCAACGATCACAGAGTGCACGACATTGGTTCATTGCGATTTGACGGAGCTTATTTTCATAAAGCTTCCAAGCAAGAACTGGGCGTTTTTCTTCGCAATGTTGATTATGTCTGTGGCCACAATATTGTTAATCACGACGCCAAGTATCTTTTCGATGGTCATCAAGGCAAATGGGTACTTGTAGATACACTTTATATGTCCCCACTCCTTTTCCCGGAACGCCCATATCACAAACTTGTCAAAGATGATAAGTTGGTGAGTGACCAGGTTAATAATCCACTCAACGATTGTGAAAAGGCAAGAGACCTTCTTTGGGATGAAATAAGTCGCTGGAACTCTCTATCTGGTGAAAAGAAGCTTCTGTTTTCTTCGCTTCTGCATGGAAAAGCTGAGTTTCATGGATTTCTAAAAATGGTGAATGCTCCTTCGCCGGACAGGAGTCATTTGGCCTCACTAATCATGGACCTTTACCAAGGGAGAATATGTTCTAACGCAGAAATAGGTTCTATAATAGACCAGTGGCCATGTGCATTGGCGTATGCATTGGCTTTGATTGACACATCGGACTATCGTTCAAATACTCCTGCTTGGGTATTACGTAATTATCCAGAGGTAGAGTATGTGATGAAACTCTTAAGGCATACTCGTTGTTCTCAAGGATGTAGTTACTGCAATTCTCAACTTAATGTTCATCAAAAGCTTAAGCAGTTCTTTGGTTATGATCAGTTCAGATTATTTGACGGAGAGAATCTCCAAGAAAGAGCGGCACAAGCTGCTGTTGATGGAAAATCTTTATTGGTAATCTTCCCAACTGGCGGAGGAAAGTCGCTGACCTTTCAGTTGCCTGCTCTAATGCAAGGGCATTCGGTCCGGGGGCTGACAGTTGTGATATCTCCTTTGCAGTCATTGATGAAAGACCAGGTTGACAATCTTGCTGCCAAAGGTATAACGGATGCAGTAACAATCAATGGTCTACTGGATCCTATTACTCGTTCAGCTGCAATTGATCGCGTGTTAAGTGGAGATGCATCTCTGTTGTACATTGCGCCTGAGATGCTGCGCTCTCGCACTATTGAGAGAATATTATTAGCACGAAACGTAGTCAGATTTGTTATAGATGAGGCACATTGCTTCTCGTCATGGGGGCAAGATTTCCGCGTAGATTACCTATATATCGGGAAGTTTATAAGCGAGTATCAGAAACGGAAGGGGAGCCATGAGCAAATTCCTATCTCGTGCTTTACGGCTACTGCAAAGCAGAAAGTTATACAGGATATAAGTGATTATTTCCAGAAAACGCTAGGTCTGCATCTTAATCTTTATGCTTCTTCCGCAACAAGAACGAATCTTCGTTATAGTGTGGTGCATGCTGAGTCAGATGAGGATAAATACCTGAAACTTCGTTTGCTTATTTCTGAGAGCGATTGTCCTACAATCGTTTATGTCGCAAGAACAAGGCGTACGATTCAATTGTCTGAAAGGCTGACAAGGGACGGTTTCAAAGCCATCCCCTTCAATGGAAAAATGACTGCCGATGACAAAACGGCAAACCAAGAAGCCTTTATGAATGATGAAGTGCGTATCATAGTGGCAACTTCAGCATTTGGCATGGGTGTGGACAAAAAGGATGTTGGATTGGTAATCCATTATGATATATCCGATTCGCTGGAGAATTATGTTCAGGAAGCAGGTAGGGCAGGTAGAGATCCATCATTAGAGGCACGATGCTATGTTCTTTACTGCGATAACGACCTTGATAAACACTTCATTCTTCTTAATCAAACTAAAGTCAGTATCAGTGAGATACAGCAAGTATGGAAGGCGGTAAAGGAACTGACTAGATTTAGACCCAGGGCAGAGTGTTCGGCATTGGAAATTGCTCGTCGTGCTGGCTGGGACGATTCTGTATCAGAAATTGAGACTCGAGTTAAAACAGCTTTGGCGGCACTTGAACAAGGTGGTTATTTAGAAAGGGGTAACAATATTCCGCATGTGTATGCTACCGGGATAACTGTTTCCAATATGGACGAAGCTAGAGAGAAGATAGAGAAATCGGTTCTTTTCGAAAGGCAGGAAGTGGAGAAGGCTGTTAGGATTATTAAGTCTCTCATATCCCAAAAGTATATTACCAGAGCCCAAGACGAGGAGTCCGAATCGCGCGTGGATTATTTGGCTGACATCCTTGGGCTCACTAAAGCAGAAGTTGTTTCTTCCGTTGAGAGAATGCGACAAGAGGGCATTTTGGCTGATAGCAAAGATATGTCGGCATATCTTCAAGACCCTGGCAGTACTCAAAAAAAGTCAACTTCTGGACTTGAGCGTTTTTATATGCTTGAAAAGTATATACTTGAGCATATTCCCGAAGAAAGTATTAATATCACATATAAGCAGCTCAATGACTTGGCAGTTAAGGACGGAATAACATCTTCGACAGAAAAAAATGTCCGAACTCTTTTGTTCTTCCTTACGGTTAAGGGTTATACGAGAAGGGATGAGTATAGTCTTAATGGAGTTAAGATTGCAAGGCAAACAAAGCTTGAGAGTATTTTGGATCGTTTTGAAAAGCGTGTAAAAATATGCAAGTTTGCAATCAATTGGTTATATGAGAAGTCAGGGTCAGAAGGAGAATCTAGAGCGGTGCATTTCTCGATTATAGAATTAATGCGCAGTTTCAATTCGTACCAAGCAACTATGCTTGGAGAAAGGGTCGCCGCCTCTATTTCTGATATCGAAGAAGCCCTTTTATATCTTTCGAAGATTGAGGCCCTTAAACTGGAGGGTGGTTTTCTCGTTTTATATAATGCGATGGATATTAGGCGTATCAAAGATAACAAGAACCGCTACAAGATTGAAGACTATGCGATGCTTAATGAGTTTTATAAGCAGAAGATTCAGCAGATTCATGTTGTTGGAGAGTACGCTAATTTAATGGTTAAGGATTATGGAGCAGCACTCCAATATGTCCAAGACTATTTTAGGATGGATTATCGGAGTTTTATTGCCAAGTATTTCAAAGGAGATCGATATCGGGAGATTCAAAGAAATATAACACCTGAAAAGTACCGCCAGATTTTTGGACAGCTTTCCTCCAAACAAATGGAGATTATATCCGATAAAGAATCGCGCTGCATTGTAGTTGCTGCCGGTCCTGGTAGCGGAAAAACTAGAGTGCTCGTACACAAGTTGGCATCTTTACTGTTGCTTGAGGATGTCAAGCATGAGCAGTTATTGATGCTTACTTTTTCCAGGGCGGCTGCCGTAGAGTTTAAAGAGCGTTTGATGAGTCTTATCGGTAATGCTGCACATTTTGTTGAGATAAAAACATTTCATTCTTACTGTTTCGATTTGCTGGGTCGCATAGGAACGCTTGAGGATTCAGATGATGTAGTACAGAAGGCAGCCCAGATGATTCGCAACGGAGAAGTCGAGCCTAACAGAATTAGTAAAACCGTACTTGTCGTGGATGAGGCGCAGGACATGAGCGAGAATGAATATGCATTAATTCAGGCTCTGATATCGCAGAATGAGGATATAAGAGTGATTGCTGTTGGAGATGATGATCAGAACATTTATGAGTTTAGAGGGTCTGATTCTAAGTATTTATATGATCTTTCTCTAATGGATGGAGCGCGACTGGTAGAGATGACAGACAACTATCGGAGTTCTGTTAATGTTGTGGATTTTGCGAATTATTACTCTAAGAAGCTGAGTAATCGTCTTAAAAAGACACCAATCGTTTCCATGAGTAAGGAGCCTGGACTGGTCTGTGTGACACGTTTCACGTCTGATTATTTGTATGAACCTATAGCCAGAGATATAAAGAACCGGCCTCGGATTGGTTCTGTTGGGGTACTTACTCAGACCAATGAAGAAGCTGTCATAATGCTGGCTCTTCTTCGAAAGTACGGAGTAAATGCTCAAATGATTCAATCTGTAGACGGGTTTAATTTTGGAGCATTAGCAGAGGTTCGGTATTTTTTGCGAAAGCTGGAGACGATGGTAAGTACGCCTGTTGTTTCTGACGAGGCGTGGCATACTGCTAAGGAAATGACGTATGCTAAGTATAAGAAAAGTACAAGTCTTGTTCTGTTAAAGCGATGCATTGATCATTTTGAACATACTGTCAGGAGTAAGTATCTTACTGATTTAAAGGAGTTTATATATGAGTCATCGGTCGAGGATTTCTGTGATGTAGATGGGGCCGATGTCGTGGTTTCAACCATTCACAAATCTAAAGGGAGGGAGTATGATGAAGTATATATGTTTGTGTCTGGTGGCTTTAAACTTAATAATGAACAACTAAGACGCTATTATGTCGGTTTGACTAGAGCAAGGAGGAATCTTTTTATTTATACCAGCGGTGCCTATTTTGATGGCGGTCCATCTTCTGTCAAGTACAGTTACGATAGGCGAGAGTACTCTATGCCAGAAGACATAGTTCTGCAACTGACTCATAGAGGTGTTGTTTTAAGTTTTTTCAAATCCAGAAAGAAAGAAGTTCTTTCTTTAATGGGCGGAGATGCACTGTGTTACAGAGGAGGCTTTTTTTATATGCCTGAATCTCAGTATCCTTTAGCTAAACTATCTTCTACCATGCAGGAAGCCATGTCTGATTGGGAATCTAAAGGATATTCTGTTTATGAAGCTTCTGTACGTTTTATCGTTGCTTGGAAACCAAAAGAAGAGTCGGAAAAGCAAGCAGAGTGTGCCGTCTTGCTTCCAGAACTTAGGTTGAGGAAAGAATAGCTCATTTTCAATGTATTTTTTTCCACATTTCCAAATTTTGGAAAGGCTTTCCAAAAATTGGGGGAGTGTGGCGGGAGGGGTATCTTTGTGGAAAAAAGAAACTGATTATGAAAAAGTTATGGCTTGTTACAACGAATCATCTGGAGGACGGATTATGGTTCAGAGACGATGAAGACTTCAAAGTGGGGATGAACCATGTGGCAATTGGAGCACAGGGTGGCGTAGTGATTGTTCTGGCTTTTATCCTGATGTCTAACCATGTTCACTTTGTGCTATATGGTACAAGGAAAGAGGTAGAGGATTTTATGGTTGCGCTGAAGCAACGTTATTCATTGTACTTGAGCAAGAAGTATGGTGAAAGGGATTTCTTGAGGCGCAATCATGTGGATTACAAGCTTATTCCTTCAGATGATGAAGCCCTTGAATGGGCGATAGCGTATGTTCAGATGAACTGTGTGGCAGCTAATATATGCTCTCATCCCGGCCAGTATCCCTGGGGAACCGGGAATGTGTTCTTCAATGCATCAAAATCCATGGGCAGAAGCATAGGAAGCATGTCTGGAAGGGAGTGCAAACGCCTTCTGCATACCAGCAGCACAACTCTTCCTGAAGAATGGATGGTAAGTGACGATGGTTACATCCTTCCGGAGAATTATGTGGCTGTCAAGACTGTGGAATCTTGTTATCGGCATGCCAAGCGAATGAATTACTTCTTAAGGAACTCATCTAAAGCTAGACGGCGAATAGATACTGACGATGACAAACTGCCGTCATTCCGTGATCAGACCATCCTTGCGGCACTTCCGGATCTTTGTCAAAGCCTTTTTGGAAAACCGGCTTTTGGAGTGCTGACACCTGCAGAGCAAATTGATTTTGTCCGTCAGGTCCGCTTCCGTTTCAGCGCGAACGTGAATCAAGTCGCACGTGTTTGCGGAATCTCTTACGAACAGGCAGCGAGACTGATGGATTCGGCGTAAGCCAAGCGAGTTGAAGCCCCTTCAAGTGCGCTTAGGGGGCCAAAAGATGGACCGCTAAGTTCAAAAAAGGCCATTATTGCACTTGGGGGTCCAATCTCTGGACCGCCAGGTGCACCAGAGGCTCTGACAGCCACACCAAAGCCGCGCAACTCCCCAAAAAGACTTGTAATAATACCTTACAATTGTTAACTTTGAACTGTGAAACGTGAAGACGAAATAGCTAAAGTTACCCTTGCGGGGAGCGTTGTGAACCTGCTGCTGGTGGGGCTGAAGGCCGTGGCAGGGGTGGCGGGGCACAGTGCCGCCATGGTGTCGGATGCGGTGCATTCGCTGTCGGATTTTGTGACTGATATTGTGGTACTGGTGTTTGTGAGGGTGTCGGCACGTCCGCAGGATGAGGGGCATGACTACGGCCACGGTAAGTTTGAGACGCTGGCGACGCTTCTTATCGGCCTGGCACTGGCCGGGGCTGCGGTGGGCATTGTTGTGAGCGGTGCAACCAAACTTGCGCACTGGCTGCAGGGGGAGGACCTTCCAAGCCCCGGCAAGATTGCCCTCTGGGCGGCGCTGGCCTCAATCATCGTAAAAGAACTCCTTTTCCAATACACCCGCATCAAAGGCCGCAAACTCAATTCGCCGGCACTGGAGGCCAATGCCTGGCATCACAGGTCCGATGCCCTGAGCTCCATAGGGGCGGCAATCGGCATAGGAGGGGCAATAGTGCTTGGGGAGAGGTGGACGGTGCTTGACCCTCTGGCTTCAATTGTGGTGGGCGCAATGCTGGTAAAAGTGGCCTGGGACCTGCTGGGCCCGTCATTCGGGGAACTCACGGAGAGTTCGCTTCCGGCAGATACGGAGCGGGAAATGCTGCAGCTAATCAGCGAAGTAGAGGGCGTTGAAGACCCTCATAACCTCAGGACGCGCCGTATAGGCAGCCACATCGCCGCGGAGGTGCACATCCGTCTGGACGGCAGTCAGACCCTGGAAAGCGCCCATGAAAAAGCGTCTCAGGTGGAAAGGCGCTTCAAGGAACGCTTCGGCAAGGAGTCCCACATAATCATTCATATGGAACCCAAGAAATGAAAGTAGGATTATTCATAGACACCTGGTATCCGATGGTGGACGGTGTCATTAAGGTAGTGGACAATTACGCCCGCCGTCTGGTGAATTACTGCGACGTGGTGGTATTCTGTCCGGAAACCCGCGGCTACAAGAAAGAGGACGATGAAAAACTGCCCTACAAGGTGCTCAGGTGCCATTCCCTGCCTCTTCTTAACTACGATTACGACATTCCCACACCGGCGCTGGACCCCCTTTTCGAAGCCCAGCTGATAAGAAGCGGGATAGACATGGTGCATATCCATTCTCCGTTTGCAGTGGGCCTTGCCGGCGTGCTCTATGCCAAGCTTCACAGGCTTCCCGTAGTGGCAACCCTCCATTCCCAGTACAAGCAGGACTTTGAAAAGCCGCTTAAGATAAAGCCCGCACTGGACGTTGCCATGCGCGCCATAATGCGTGTTTTCAACGCCTGCGACGAGTGCTGGGCCGTAAACTCCGGCATCAAGGACCTTTACCAGACCGATTACGGCCTCACGGCCCCCTGCAAAGTGCGCCTCAACGCCACGGACCATAAACCCGTGGAGGACCCTGCAGAAGCCGCCAGAATTGTCAATGAAACCTATGGTGTCCCTGCCGACGCCACCGTATTCCTCTTTGTGGGGAGAATCGACTTTATAAAGAACATCGACTTCACCGTCCGTTCCCTTGCCCGCGCCAAAGAGCTGGGTCTCAGGAATTTCCGTATGCTCTTTGCCGGAAAGGGGCACGATGAGGACCGCCTCTCCGCCCTGGTCCGGGAACTTGGCCTTACGGAGGAGGTCGTCATGTGCGGCCTCACCCAGAAGGAGATGCTCCAGAACCTCTACTCCCGCGCGAAGCTCTTCCTTTTCCCGTCCCTGTACGATGCCAATTCCCTTGTCCAGATAGAAGCCGCCTGTCAGGGGACGCCAACCGTTTTCCTGGAAGGCGCCCGAACCGCCGCCACCGTTACGCCCGGTGTGAACGCGTATGTATCGGCCCCTGGGGAGGAGAATTTCGCCCGCCTCCTTCTGGACATCATGGCCCGGCCCGATGAATACGCCCGCATATCCGCCGCCGCCAGAAAGGACCTCTACCTGAACTGGGATGACGTCGTCCGCGATGTTTATGCCGATTATTGCCGGAGGGTATCCGTATGAGAAAGCATTCCCTGAAAGTCCGCATAAGGGCGTTCAAAATATGGCAGAAGCATGGTATCCTTCCCTGGAAAAAGGCCGATGACAAAGGCAGAAAGGGCAAGGGAGACTTCTACAGGGGCGCTTTTGACAGCATCCCTTTCCTCAATGACGATGCCAAGCGTACCTTCGCCCACCTGTTGCTAAGACCCGGCTATATGATCCGGGACTACATCCGCGGGGATCACGAGCGCTACCTGGCGCCGCTCACTTCGCTTATCATCTTCTACGCTTTCTTCGCCCTTGTGTCCGCCGTTCTTCAGCCCGTGCAGAAAGAGAATCTGAATTCCTTCGACAGCATCATAGAGTCTAACGATTTTACTGTTCAAATAGATTCGTTGGAATCGAGTATGGGCGATAAGATTGTCAAGAATATCGCACTCCTGGTGATGCGGGGACATACGTATCTTAATCTGGACAGGCATCCTGAGGAGGTGAAAACCCGCGGAGAATCGGCCCTTGCGGCGCTGGAAGGCACTTTGCGAAGCCAGGGAATCCCACTGTTCCTGGGGCAGTTCTTCCTGCTGTGGCTGGCCATGTCCATTGCACTCAGGCGGCAAAAGCTTGGGATGTCTGCGACGGCGGCGGCATCGGCCTATATCCTTTGCCAGTTCAGTTTCTTCATGCTCTTTGCGGTTCTGCTTACTTTTGGGGAAAGCGCGTCCATAGGGGTTTTGTTGATGCTTCTTCTGCTCACTGTAGACTTGCGGCAGCTGCTGGACGTGAGCTGGGGAAAAGGCGTCAAGCTGGCCGTAAAAACCGGCATCTGGTACGCCGTCCTCTTTGGTACAGTGATACTCCTCATTGGAGTTCTGGTTGTGGCAATTGCCTGGATTAAAAGTAATTAGCATTATGAACCCAGTATTTGCAGCCCTGATGATTCCTTTCCTGGGGACGGCCCTGGGATCGGCATTCTGGCTGGCTTCGCCTTCCTCCTGCTCATAGACTATATTACCCCGCACATACACCCCGCAGGCGGCCCTGAAGGCCCTCAGAGCCGGCTTTCCCGTACCGCCAAACTGGCCCTTGCCGTCACCATCCACAATTTCCCGGAGGGTATGGCCGTGGGCGTTGCAATTGCCGGAGCACTTACTGCCGATTTCAATATGGCCGGCGCCCTTGCGCTTTCCCTTGGCATCGCCATCCAGAATGTGCCGGAAGGGGCCATCATCTCCATGCCCCTGAGGGCGGAGGGGAACTCCCGCTGGCGGGCCTTCGGAATTGGTGCGCTGAGCGGAATAGTCGAGCCCCTTGGCGGTGCGCTGGTGCTGCTGCTGGCAACGGCCGTGCTGGGCATCATGCCCTTCATGCTGGCCTTCGCTGCCGGCGCAATGCTCTATGTGGTAGTGGAGGAACTGGTCCCGGAGTATTCTCAGGGCAAACATTCAAACATCGGCACTATAGGCTTCGCGCTTGGCTTTGCCCTCATGATGGTGCTGGACGTAGTATTGGGATAACTATATAGTAGTCAGCTTCCTCCCTTTCAGGTACTTCTCCAGAAGGTCCCGCGTCCGGATTTTTACAAAGCAGGTAGGGGTGCCGTCGGTGCAGGCGAACCACTCTGCCTGGGCCAGTGCTGCGTCCATCACCAGATGGACGTTTGCTGTTTCCGGGAGCACAGCGCTCAGGATGGTGGTGGCGCCCACCCGTACGCCCGTGAGTTCCCAGAGTTTATCGGCCGATGCAAAAGACACTCGCGGAATCCCCAGTGCGCCGCAGAAGTCCCTGGTGACGAAGGGTTTGTCATCGGAGGTCACGTAGAGGTAAAACTCCGTCTGCTGCCTGTTGCATAGGAATATGGTCTTGACGATGTGCACCCCAATCTTGGCGTCTATGTTCTGGCAGTCTTCCATGGTGATACCGGGGTCTGTATCCACGCGGGTGAAGCTTATTCCTTTGGCTTTAAACGTTTCATAAACAAGTTGTTGCAGCGTGGTTTGGAACTGCTCTGGCGGAGTGGAAATGGGGTCGCTTACGTAGAATCCTTCGAGCAGTTTGCCAAGTTCCTCCACCGTATCCACTATGCGGTTTCCCGCCAGTTCCTCTTTACTCCTGTACCCCCAGCTCACGGCAATTGCCTCAATGCCCCCGTTTGCCGCCGTGCGCATATCGGTAGGGGAGTCCCCAACCATTACGGCATCTTCAGGGCCGATGTTCCCTTTTGACAGCACTTCCTGCACTATTGCCGGCTCCGGCTTCAGAGGGTATCCGGGCCTGTTCCCAAGTATTGAAACAAACTGAATGTCAGGGAAGAACTCTTTGATTAGGTATTCTGTTCCTTCCTGGAACTTGTTTGATGCTACGGCCATTTTTATGCCTTTGGCCTGAAGTTCAGAGAGCAGTTCCGGCATGCCCGGATACGGCCTTGTATGAACGTCGATGTGCGCCTGATAATACTCCTTGAAATCTGCCAGAGCCTCGTCTACCAGCTGGTCATTGATTTCCTGGGACGATGCCTCCAACGCCTGCTGCACAAGGTTCCGCACCCCGTGGCCAACCATCTTTCTGTATTCATCCAGCCCGTGCAGCGGCAGTCCGCGCAGTCTGAGCGCGTGATTTACGGCCTCCGCCAGGTCTTCCAGCGTGTCGATAAGTGTCCCGTCCAGGTCCCAAAGTATCAGTTTTTTCATATTTCAAACAGTTTTCTGTATGCTTCTGCCTTTTTCTCCAACGGCAGTGGATACGCCCTTGACGTGGATGGCATTCTCCAGAAACCAATCTCCCTTTTACCGTCATTCCCGTTATTACCGTCATTCCCGACCTGATCGGGAATCTCAACCCTGATGCATCCTCCCACCGAAGGCACGTCGCAGTTAAAGGTATCGGCCATCACCTCCGTGGCCTTCTGTCCGGTTGTGACAACGGTGTGGCAGGTGGGGATCTGCCTCAGCAATGCAGCTATATCCGTGGGGGTAACCACCTCCAGAAATGCATCGGAGGCATTGTCCCGTAGCCGTCGGACCTCACATGCGGTGTCGTAAAACGCCAGACCCTGCCGGGTGCAGAACTCCCGGATGGCCGCCTCGTCAAAACTCTTCCTGCCGGGGATACAGAAGTGTTCTTTGTCCCCGAAGAAGATAATCCCCATGATGCGCCAGAAGTCATTTATCCAGTTGGGGTAGTAAAATGGCATGCACCAGCGGTGCGGCTGGGGCGGAAAACTCCCCAGAAACAGTATCCGCGCCCCTTCCGGCAAAAACGGCTCAAATGGATGCTTTTCTGTCTTCATCACTCAAATATACAACTTTCTCTCCTCACTTCCAATCCTTCAGGTGCAGGTAATGTGACAAAAACAGTCACGTCACCGTCAATAATTCCCCAATATGCAGGTAACGTGACAAAAGCAGTCACATCTCCGTCAAAAACCACCCAATATGCAGGTAACGTGACAAAAGCAGTCACATCTCCGTCAAAAACCACCCAATTTGCAGGTAACGTGACAAAACAAGTCACATCACCGTCAAAAACCACCCAATTTGCGAGTAACGTGACAAAACAAGTCACGTCACCGTCAAAAACTGCCCAATTTGCGGGTAACGTGACAAAACAAGTCACATCTCCGTCAAAAACCACCCAATTTGCAGGTAACGTGACAAAAGCAGTCACATCTCCGTCAAAAACCACCCAATATGCAGGTAACGTGACAAAAACAGTCACGTTGCCTACACCGAGCTATCCAGAAGGTGTGCTGCTTGTGAGTAGGAGAGTCCGCATACGCGTGCAATTTGAGTGGCATCGGCACTGAAACGGAAGCGGATCTGGCGGGCACATTCAATCTGCTCTTCCGGAAGCAGTTGATAGAAGCTTTCTTTGTTGAATAAACTGCGGCAGAGATCCGGGATGGTTGCAAGAATTGATTGGTCACGGAAGGCCGGAAGGTTTGAGTCTGAATACTCAAGACGTTTTTTTGCTTTTGAAGAGCTGTTCAAGAAATAGTTGAACCTTTGTGGACGGCGGTATACTGCTTCCACATCCTTGACGGCCACGTAGTCTCTGGGAAGAATGTAGCCGTCTTCGCCAATGTGCCAGTTTCCTGGAATGGATTCTTCATCACTGTGAGTTATGCGTTTGAATGCTCTTAAAGAAATATCTTTCAGGCAAGTTCCTCCTTTGGCTGTTTTGCTGAAGTACAGATTCCCTGTTCCCCAGAGGTATTGGCTTGGATGGGCACAGATTCCAGCAGCTACCGGATTCATCAAAACATACGCTACAGCTCTTTCACAGGCCTCTTCATCATAAGGGATATACTTGATATCCAACCTATTATGTCTTAAGAGCTTTATTACTCCATATTTGCGTTGGTAGTATATTGAGAAGCGGTGTTTGAAACTATTCATGAATTCCACCACTTCCTCCTGTGTACCTTTAAGTACAAAATGCACGTGGTTGGACATAAGAATGAAAGCCAGCACCACTACTTCAGGATGCCGTGCGGCTTCTATAGCAACGTAATTCATGGCCACTTTAAAATCTTCTTCATCCCGGAACCACAGGCCATCTTCCAGATGTTCCGTCGACAGCAAATAAACCTTTCTCATATCAACCTCCCGGCACTTTTGCCCCGGCTCTACAAATATAATATTTAGTTGAAGACATTACAACTTTTTTTGATTTTTTGTAGAAATAGCGTATCTTTGTTTAAATCCTATGTTAAAACATAACAGAACCATCATTCATGTGGAGGTCAAGGACACCCATGAACACCTGTATTTTGGGTCTGCGGCAGCAATGTTCGAAGACGCCAGAATGAGGGACCTTTTGAAAATCAAGTACCAGACTTTCCGCACCAAAAGGGTGTCGGACCAGAAACCGTTTGAAAACGACTACGTGATTGTCCGCAAAGGCAATCTCAATACCATCAATCATCATGTTTGAAGTAACAAAAATATCTGACAATATTGACGGAGGCATCCGCAGGGCTTCCTTCCAGACATGCGGCGCCGTATGCTCCTCACAGATAGATATCGAGCTTGAAGGAGATACACTCCGCAGCGTGCGCTACACCGGAGGCTGCCACGGCAACCTTCAGGGAATAGGCGCCCTTGTTCAGGGTATGAAAAAGGAAGACGTAATTGAACGCCTGGAAGGTATCAACTGCAAGGGCCGCGGCACCAGCTGCCCGGACCAGCTCACAAAAGCTTTGAAACTCTTATAGATATGGTACCTGTAAGTACAACAATCACATTGGCGCTTTGCGCCGTAATAGGCATTGCCGCCCCCATCCTTTTAAGCTGGTGGTTTGTAAAGAAGTATCAGGTGAGGTGGAGGACTATCCTCATCGGTGCAGGCGTATTCATTGTGTTTGCCCTTCTGCTTGAGCCCATCCTTCATCAGATCGTGCTCAAGGGTCCACACGGCCAGGCAATTATCGGAAACATCTGGTACTATGCGCTTTACGGCGGCCTGGCTGCCGGAGTATTCGAAGAGACAGGCCGGTTCCTTGCCATGAAGTTCCTCTTGAAACAGGAAACTTCCCAGGCACGCACCGGCGTTGCTTACGGTATAGGTCACGGCGGCATAGAGATGCTCATCATCTTCGGCATCACCATGATATCCAACCTTGCCCTTGCCGCTATGATCAATAATGGTCAGGCCGATACCTTAATATCGTCGGCCCCGGCGGAAGCCCAGGCTCAGGTGCAGGCGCAACTGGCTCAGCTGCAGACCTCTACCGCCGGCACATATCTTATAGGCCTATGGGAGCGCGCATCGGCCATTATCCTTCAGATTGGACTTTCTGTCATGGTTTGGACAGCGGTGCGTAAAGGTGGAAAGTGGCTGTGGCTGTTCCCTGCGGCCATCCTCCTTCACTTCCTGGTGGACGGTTGCGCGGTTATTCTGGCCAAGAACGTCGGCATGGTAACCGTGGAAATCATCATTTCCGCCATGGCCGTTGCCGTTGGCGCCATTGCCTGCGCCCTGGCCCGTAAATGAACCACCTTGGAGAAATAATCTCTCTGTTTGTAGCCGTCTCCTGGACGGTTACCGCCCTTTTTGCCGATAAGGCCAGCCACCGGCTTGGCTCCATGACCGCCAATGTGCTGCGCCTTTCCATGGCAATTATCTTTCTGGGAGTACTGCTGTGGATAACCGTCGGCAGCCCATATCCCGTATATGCATCGGGCAAGGCATGGTGGTGGCTTTCCCTCTCTGCCATAGTTGGTTACGTATTTGGCGACTGGTGTCTTTTCAACTGCTACCTTTCAATTGGCGCGCGTTTTGGCCAGCTGTTCATGACGCTGGCTCCGCCCATTGCCGCCATTGCCGGCTGGGCCATTCTTGGAGAGACTCTGAGTTGGAAATCCGGCATAGCCATGGCCGTGACCCTTGGCGGTATTGCAATATCCATCCTGAGCCGCGGCGGCGGGCACAAGGTTCAGCTGACCCTCCCTTTCAAGGGAGTCCTGCTTGGTCTTGGCGCCGGAGCCGGCCAGGGCGTAGGGCTGGTCCTCAGCAAGGTTGGCATGCAGTATTATGCAAGTTCCATCCCCGCAGACGCCCCCTCCATAATGGCCGATATGCTCCCGTTCGCGTCCACCATGATCCGCGCCGTCATAGGTGCTGCCGGTTTCCTTGCCCTCATGGCCCTGCAGAAGGACCTTCCAAAGCTTGGAAAGGCGGTGAAAGACCGCACCGGAATGGGCTACGCGCTCATTATGACGCTGTTTGGTCCGGTCCTTGGCGTGTCGCTCTCCCTTATGGCAGTGCAATATGCCAATGCTGGTATCGCATCCACTCTCATGGCTCTTACGCCTGTATTCATACTTATTCCATACGCTGTCATATACAAGCAGCGCATAAAGTTCCGTGAGGTACTTGGCGTACTTGTTTCCATGACCGGCGTTGCCCTCTTCTTCCTGCTGTAATGAACGTCCTCTACTCCACAATGCTCTCCAAGGCCTGTCCGTCACAGGTCCCCGGTCTTGCCAGGTTTTTCAAAACAGGTCCTGGCCAGTACGGCTATGGAGACAAGTTTCTGGGCATCAAAGTTCCCGTCACACGCTCAGTTGTAAAGGAATGCTGGAAGTCTGTGGGCTTCCCTGAGCTGGAAGAATGCATTAGCTGCGAGTATCATGAGGTGCGCCTGGCGGCGCTGCTTTCCCTGGTAGAAATCTTCAGGCACTCAAAGCCGCTCCGGCAGCAGTGCGTAGACTTCTATCTAGCACATACAGATTATATCAACAACTGGGACCTTGTAGACCTCAGCTGCTATCCTCTTCTGGGCCAATGGCTTATGGATAAGGACCGCACTCTGCTATATAACCTTGCCAGAAACGGCAAAACCATCTGGGAGCAGCGCATTGGCATTGTAAGCACCATGACCTTCATCCGCGGCGGCCAGATTCAGGATACCTTTGACATTGCCGATATCCTCCTTCATCACCCCCACGACCTCATTCACAAGGCCGTTGGCTGGCTTCTGCGTGAAGCCGGCAAGCGTGACAAGCCCGCCCTTGAGGCCTGGCTTGACACCCGCGCCTCCCAGATGCCCCGCACCATGCTTCGATATGCAATAGAGAAGTTTCCGGAGGAGGAGAGAAAAGCGTATTTGAACAAGTAAATGCAGGTAACGTGACAAAAAAAGTCACGTTACCCGCACTTAAGCAATAAACCTCCCGTTAAAATACTTCCACAGCGGGGCGGCCATGAGGGCCTGGAGAATCTGGTTCTCTTCCAGGAGCTGCTTTACAAACGAAGGGGACTTCAGATACACGTCTATGTCTTCCGTGGCGTCAAGGTGCTGGCCTGAGACTTTGGAGACTCCAACAGCCAGGAAGCTGTGGGCCAGGTTGTTGGAGGTTGCCGGGTTGGGGGAGAGGGTCATCCACTCCTGCCACTGCCCGCCGGCATAACCTGTTTCTTCCAGAAGTTCCCGCTTAGCGGCCTGGAGCGGCGTCTCCCCGGCTTCAATGACCCCGCAGGGGAGTTCATAACAAGTATTCCCCAGCCCGTGGCGGTACTGACGCTCCAGCACAAAGTCCCCGTCTTCAGTTATTGCAATTATATTCACCCAGTCCGGGTATTCAAGCACGTAATACTCATTATTGATACGTCCGTCAGGCAGCTGGGCTACGTCGCGCCTTGCCGTGAGCCATGGACGCCTTATCAGATACTCGGAGGACAGTATGGTCCACTTTTTTTCCTGGGTTATTGTAGATTTCATAATGCAAAGATAACTCTATTTTTATTGTGACGAAAGTTCCGAGATTGCGTTTTTTGTCCCAAAACTGGCACTTTCGTCCCAAATTGGCACTTTATGTCCCAGCTTTTCGTCACAGGTGGCATTTATTTCCATGCAAGCGTCTGCGGATATAACTTTGCGAAAAACTTGAAAACAGATGACAGCGTCCATCCCCGAAAAACTCAGGCTTGACAATGCCGCCAACATATATCCCGCTTCCATGAGCAAGCACTACTGCTCGCTCTATAGAATGAAAGTAACCCTGACGGAAGATATAGACAAAGATATCCTCCAGCATGCTCTCCTGAAGACGTCCGAGCGAATTCCCACTTTCCGCTGCACCCTTAAGGCAGGGGCTTTCTGGTGGTATCTCCACAGGGTTAAAAAGGATCCCCGGCTTAAGCCGCTCAAGCCTCTCAAAGCGT